>Ga0210394_10000257_pt1 | contig 125025 bp, 106 predicted proteins | sample IncBWC12MmetaG_FD_160121 | JGI IMG/M metagenome (GOLD analysis project Ga0210394, IMG submission 160121) | Forest soil microbial communities from Barre Woods Harvard Forest LTER site, Petersham, Massachusetts, United States - Inc-BW-C-12-M | ecosystem: Environmental > Terrestrial > Soil >...
CTCGATCTTCGGCAAAGGCGCTGGCGGATTCGCCCTGAGCTTGGCAAGTTCGGCCTCGAGGAGCGCGCGGCAGCCATGGTATTCATCGCGCAAATAGATATAAATCGCCGAAATGCCCACTGCCCACGCCGCGATCAACATGCCTTCGAGAAATCGATGCGGGTCGCGCTCCAAATAGACGCGGTCCTTGAAGGTGCCGGGCTCTCCCTCATCAATGTTTACGGCCATCAGCCGCGGCGCCGGTTCGCCCCGTACAATGCGCCACTTGCGTCCGGCCGGAAAACCCGCGCCGCCCAAACCGCGCAGTCCCGAATCTTCCATCGTCTTAATCACCGACTCGGCGTCGCGGCGATGCTCGATGCAGTCGCGCAACGTGTTATAGCCGCCTTGGCTTTGATACTGATCAAAATCGATGTAGTCACCGGGCTGGTCGTGCTTGTCTCCCGCAACGACGGCAGCGCGAACCGCCTCGAGCGTGGCCTGGGCGATCGGCTTTTGATGCACCACGGCGACCGGCGCCTGCTCGCAACGCCCGACGCAGGGCGCTGCCACCACACGCACATCGCGGCCGAGCAGCGCGGGCAATCTCTCGAGCAGCCCTTTGGCTCCGGCCATTTCACAGCTGAGGCCGTCGCAAACCCGCACGGTCAACGCCGCTGGCGCCGCAATTGCGCCATCTTGACCTTCCTTCGCGATATCGAAGTGATGATAAAAAGTCGCCACCTCGTACACTTCGGTCTGCGCCAACCCAAGCATCCGCGCAAGCGCCGCCAGGTGGGGGGCGGAGAGTTGCTTGTAGCGATCCTGAATGAGATGCAGATACTCAATGAGCAGGTCATGCCGCAACTGCTGGTCGCCGACCAACGCCCGCACCTCCGCCAGCGCGTCCGGGCTGACAGTCCGGCCTTTGGGCGCTTCGCGCTTGCGCTGTTTGCTCGCCCCCAGCTTGGCCAGTGGTATCACCGTCTCATTCACTTCACTCTCCAGGCCCCAAATTTCGTAATATATTATACATCAGCCGGCTATCCCCCAAGGTTGCCCTCCCAGCAGGAATGATTCATGCCCTCGGAAAGCCCAATTACAGCGCAGGCGGCCGAGGAGGCAATCCGGCGTCATATGCCGACATTGTCGACCGAGACACGGCGCCTATCGCAGTGCGTTGGCCGCATTCTGCGTCAGGACGTGTTCGCCGAGCGGGATAACCCGCCGTTCGACAGGGTCTGCATGGATGGTATCGCCGTGGACCAAAGCTCGCTAGCAAGCGGCGCGAGGCGCTTCATCGTCGAGGGGACCCAGTCGGCGGGCGCACCACCCATGTCGCTGCAACACGCGGAGCACGCCATCGAGGTGATGACCGGCGCCATGTTGCCGCATGACACCGACGTGGTAATTCCCCTGGAACAGTACACTCTCGACCATGCTGTGGCCACGCTCACGGGGGAGGTTGACGCTACCCCGTTCCGAAATGTGCAGCGTCGAGGCGAAGACGGCCGTGTGGGATCTTTGATGCTGAAAACCGGATCGTTACTCGGTGCCCCCGAAATCGCCGTCGCCGCCTCGGCTGGGCTGGCCCATCTTCAGGTCAGTGCCGACCCTACGTTCATGATCATCTCGACGGGCGATGAGTTGGTAGAACCGGGTGAGGCAATCGCTGAACAGCAAGTGCGGCGCTCGAACGCCTACGCAATGATGGCCACTCTTCGCTCCAGAGGGTTTCAGCGCGTCGGCAATGATCACGTCATCGACGATGCGGCGCGGCTTCAGGAGCGGTTGTCCTTGCATCTTGCGACGCACGACGTGTTGATCGTAAGCGGCGGGGTTTCGATGGGAAAGTTCGATCTGGTGCCAAAGGTGCTTGCGCACTTGGGCGTGCGCGAGGTCTTTCATAGGGTCGCACAGCGGCCGGGCAAACCCATGTGGTTTGGTGTCGGTTCCAAGGGTCAAGCCGTCTTCGGGCTTCCGGGAAATCCAGTATCGACCCTCGTCTGTTTGATTCGCTATGTCATCCCCGCGCTGACGGCCGCGGCCGGCGCCACGAGAATGCCTCAGGAACGGTTGGCATTGAGCGCTCCAGTCACTTTTGATTTGCCGATGACCTTGTTTATGCCGGTATCAACTGTCCCCGACGAGTGGGGCCGCTCCTGGGTGAAGCCGCGACCGACCAATACCTCCGGCGACTATCTGAGCCTTGTTGGCACTGATGGCTTCATCGAGCTGCCGCCGGGGCCTGCAACGTACCCCAAGGAATTCGTCGCCAATTTGTATCGTTGGTAACGAAAGCGTGAGGATCGCCGGGAGATCGGGGTTCAACGCAGCGTAAAGTTCACAACGCGTTCGATCAGCTTGCCGAACGGGGGGCGAATGAGGTCCGTCAGTTTGAGGCTCGCCTGTTCAAAAACGCCCTTCGCATGGCTCATCGCTTTGAAGCCCTCGGGCCCATGAAAGGCGCCCATTCCACCCGGACCGACTCCGCCGAACGGCAGATCGTCTTGAGCGTAATGCAGGTTTGTCTCGTTGATGGAAACGCCTCCGGAAGTCGTGCGCTGTAGCACGAAGTCACGATCAGGACCTTTGGGGCCGAAGTAGCTTCTTGAGTTTCACAAGATCCTTGCGGCGCTCATCGAGGGGCGGCTGCCCGTGGCGGATGAACGCCGCGCGCTGCCGCTCGAGGAGCGCCTTTAGATTGGCGCGAATCTCGGCGCCCCGCATTACTGAAGGGGATTTTGGGACCAGGGCGGGCATGGTGAAGCTCCACGAAGACTGCCTGCGCCAGAAGACGATCTTGCGCTACTGAGGCGATCATTCCACCACTCGATTCCGCCGCTCAGGAGTTGCCAATTCCATCGCGATCGTTATATTAGGCTGAATATTTCGCTATAGCGACGGCTTTTCCGGGGGAAGTACAATGCGGTCTGTGTCGTGGTGCGCCCTTGCCGCGCTTGGCTCAAGTTTCGTTTTGAATCATGCCGCGCGCGCCGCCGAGCCGCCTCCAGCCGCTTCATCCGCTTCCGAAGCCTGCGCGAGTTTCGAGGACTTCGTCGCTACCGCTTGCCCGCTGACCTGGCACGGCATCACCATTTACGGCGCGTATGATGTCGGTGTGGGCTGGGTCAGCCACGGCCTACCGGAAAACGGCTATAACTACGAAGGCGAATCGCTGGTCAACCGGAACGGGAGTAACTCTCGGTTCGTCCTGGCACCGAACAACCTGCAGCAGACGGGCCTTGGCATCAAGGGCAGGATCGAGTTCATGGCCGACTGGTTCGCAGTGTTCAACGCCTCCACCGGCATCAATCCGCAGTCCGGCCAACTCGCCAACATGGCAGCCACCAATACCACGAACAACGGTCTACCCAGGTACGCTTATTCGATTACCGGCGACGGTGCGCGCGCAGGCCAGGCCTTCAATGACGAACTCTATGCCGGCGCATCGTCCACGGATTTCGGCACCCTGACCTTCGGTCGTCAGCGCTCTCTCGGAACTGATGCGATGCTCATCTATGATCCGGCCGGCGGCGCCTACTCCTTTTCGTACATCGGGTATAACGGCACGATGGCCGGCGGCGGCGACACCGAGGACACCCGTTGGGACCAGGCCATCAAATATCGCTTTAGCTTTGGTCCGGTCCATTTCGGCGCAATGTATAAATTCGCCGACGGTTCAGGCGGCTGCTACGCCGCCGCCGCAGCCTGGAGCGCCGCCACGTGTACGCCGGAACAGGCGCGTAACACCGCCTATGGATTCGACCTCGGCGGTGAGTACGCCAAGTTCTCCGCGGACATCGTCTTCCAACATTACAACCAGGCGATCAGCGTCCTCAACCCCTTGCTGGGGCCTCAGAGTCTGGCGGCCCCCTATCAATCGACCACGAACAGCATCAATACAAACCCCATCACCGGGGCCAATCTGATCGGAACGGACAACACCGAATATGGCATCGTGACCGACAACACGGCCATCATGCTCGCTGCCAAATACACCTGGGACCCGTTCAAGTTCTATGCCGGCTACGAGCACATCCAGCAGTTCAACCCGTCGAGCCCGTTGGGCATCGGCGCTTCGGCGCAGGGCGGCTATCTCTTGAGCGGCGTGGAAGACAACAATCTTGATTCTCCCAAGCTCGTGCAGATCGCCTGGACTGGCGTGAAATACGCGTACGACATCAAGACCGACATCACTTTGTCCTACTATCATCAGTGGCAGGACAACTTCCGTGTTCCGCCTGCCTGCCCGCCCACCAGTTTCCGCGCTTCATGCTCGGGCTTCCTCAACGAGGGTTCGCTTTTTGCGGATCATCACTTCACCAAGCGTTTCGACGCTTACGCGGGCATTGCGTATTCCAACGTCAGCGGCGGCATGGCGATCGCCATTCCTCACGGCCCCGGCGTCCCCTATAACTATAAAAACAACACAGCTCCGACGATTGGTGCTCGCTTCACCTTCTGAACCTTACTCGGCCGCTACCGGCGCGTTGCCCGCGGCGGCGGGACGGCGCACCAGGAAGCACAGGGGTATCAGCAGCACGCTGAGCCAAGCCGACACATAGAACAGGTCCAGCGAAGACAAGAGATAACTTTGGCCAATCATGGCCTGCGTCATGGCGCCCGCGGCGACTTGGTCGCCAAAGCCTAGCTGATGCATTCGCGTCAGCGTTTCTTGGTAGGCCGGCGCGTACTGCGTCACCGCATCCGCCAGCTGCGACTGATGCAGCGCTTCGCGGCGGTCCCAGAAGGTGGTAATGAGCGAGGTGGCGAAACCGGCCGCGGTGATGCGCAGAAAATTCGACAGGCCCGATGCGGCGGGCACCTTTTGCGCCGGTAAACCATCGAAGACCACGGCCAGCATCGCGACGAAGAACACGCCCATGGCGAGGCCTTGCACCAGTTGCGGCGCCACGAACACCAGATAGCTGGAGTCGGCGGTGAGCCGCGCGCGCATGAAGTAGGACAATGCGAACAAGCCGAAGGAGCTCGCCGCGAGCACGCGTGGATCGAAGCGGCGCATCAAGCGCCCCATCATCATCGAAGTGAGGACGGCGGTGATGCCGCTGGGCGCGGATACCAGTCCCGCCCAGGTCGCGGTGTAGCCTAAATTGCTCTGCAGCCACAGCGGCATCAGCACGACGTTGCCGAAAAACACCGCATAGCCCAAACACATCGCGAGCGTGCCGAGCGCAAAGCTGCGCGACTTGAACAGACTCAAGTCGACGATGGGATGCTGCTCGGTCAGCTCCCAGATGAGCCAGGCAGCAAAGACGACAACCGTGACGATGAGCAGCGCGACTATGGCTGACGAATTGAACCAGTCCAAATCCTTGCCCTTGTCGAGCATGATTTGCAACGCGCCCACCCACACGAACAGCAGCACGAGGCCGATGCGGTCGATGGGGATTTTTCGCGTCGGGGTTTCCTGGGACTTCAGATTGCTCCAACACATCCAGGCGCAGAACACGCCGACGGGCACGTTGATGAGGAAAATCCACGGCCATATATAGTTGTCTGAAATGTAGCCGCCGAGCAGCGGGCCGGCGATGGGCGCCACCAGCGTGGTAATGGACCAGATGGACAGGGCCGTGGTGCGCTTACTGGGGCCGAACACATTGATGAGCAGCGCCTGACTGCCCGGGATCATGGGTCCGGAGACCGCGCCCTGCAGCACGCGAAACGCGATCAGCGAGGGCAGGCTCCAGGCGAGCCCACATAGCAAAGAGGCAATGGTAAAGAGCACCACCGAGGCCACGAACGTGCGCACCACGCCGAAGCGCTGCATGAGCCATCCGGTCAGAGGCACGGATACCCCGTTCGCCACCGCGAAGGAGGTGATCACCCAGGTGCCTTGATCGACACTGACGCCCAAGTTGCCCGCGATGGTGGGAATGGACACATTGGCGATGGAGGTGTCGAGCACCTGCATGAAGGTCCCCAGCGCGAGGGCCACGGCGGTCATGGCTTTGCGGCCGCCGAGCAGGGCCGGCGCAGCCCCGACGCCGGCGGCATTCGCGCTCACGGGCGGGCGGCCAATATCGGCGCGCCGTCAGCGCGGTGCGCGTTTCGGCTGAGCTTCGCCGGTTCTTGCGCATGCGGTCCGGCGTTGTCGGTGATGATGGATGCGATCAGGGCATCGACGCGCGGATCATCGCCGGCACTGGTCTGCTGCGGCAGCGGCACATTGCGCACGGCGGTCGACATGAGCGGGCCCGACGCGTTGTGCAAGTCCACGCGCACCGTGGTCGAAAGTCCGATGCGCAGCGGATGCGCCTTGAGTTCGGTCGGATCCAGCAGGATGCGCACCGGCACGCGCTGTACGATCTTGATCCAATTGCCGGAGGCATTCTGCGAGGGCAGCAGCGCAAAGGCGTTGCCGCTGCCGGCGGCGATACCGGCGAGATGTCCGTGATAGGTGACCTGGTGCCCGTACAAATCGGTCCGCACCGTGACCGGCTGGCCATCGCGCATGCGCTCGAGTTGCACCTCTTTGAAGTTGGCATCCACCCACACGTTCTCGAGCGGCACGACTGCCAGCAACGGCGTACCGGCCGCAACCCGCTGGCCGACTTGTACGGAACGCTTGGCGATGACGCCGCTCACCGGCGAGGTGAGTTCAGTGCGATGCAAGGCGAGCGCGGCGTTGCGCACCGCGGCTGCCGCCGCCAAGACTTGAGGATGATTCGCAATGGTCGTGCCATCGATCTGCGCCACGGTTTGGCTCAGTTGCTCGCGCGCTGCGGCGACGTTGGCGCGCGTCGTCGTCACCGCATCACGTGCATGGGAGAGCTCTTCGGCCGAAATGGCGCCGTCCGCAATCAAGCTGCCGCGGCGCCGCAAATCATCGTCGGCGGTCCGTGCGGCTTGTTGACGCTGCTCGATCTGCGCCCGTAGTTCTTGCCCTTGGGCGAACAGCCCACGTACTTGGCGCACGGCGCGCGCCAAGTCGGCCTCGGCATTCTCCTCGGCGATTTTCGCATCCGCCGGATCGAGCTTGAGCAGCAGCTGGCCGGCTTCGACCAACTGCGTATCGTCCACGTTCAGCGACAGCACGGTGCCGGGAACTTCGCTGGTCACCTGCACCACATCGCCATTCACGTAGCCGTCATCGGTGCTTTCAAAATAGCGAGCGTCAAAGAACCAGTACCCTGCATAAAGGAGACCGCCCAACAGCACCACGGCGCCCAAGCCGAATAATCCGAAGCGCCGCGCCCTCCCGGAAGCGGAATTCGCGGGCGATGCCGGGGTCGCGGTCGCCGCTGTCGGCGCCGCCGGCGTGCTGATCGAAGAAGAGGTCTCGTTGCTGTCTTTCGTGTTCATGGTATTACCCGTGTCAAAACTTGGCCGGAATTTCTTGCAGACTCCGCGCCATCTGCGCGCGCATCGAAGCTGCCGCCGACGGCGGAGAGCAGCGTCACCCGCGCCACGGCCTCATCGGCGATGATGTCGACCATCGATTGGCGCGCAGTGAGGACTTGGGTCTCGGCATTGAGCACGGCGAGATAACTGGCCAGGCCCGCGCGATAACGCTCCTCGGCGAGCTTGTAGGCCGCTTCGTTGGCCTCCAAGGTCTCTTGTTGTTCCACCCGTTCACGCTCCAACGCGTCGATGCGCGTGAGCTGATCCGCGGTTTGCTCAACGGCGCGCAGCACGGTGTCGTTGTAGCCGGCGATTGCCGCGTCCAGCTGCGCCTCGCTGCTCTGATACTGCGCGCGCAGACGCCCGCCATCGAACAGCGGCAGTGAAATCAGAGGACCCGCGCCATAGCCGCTGGCGCTCCCCTGCACCAAGTTGCTCAATCCAAACGCTCCGATGCCGGCGAGCGCCTTTAAATTGATGTCGGGATAAAACGCGGCGCGATCGGAGCGCCGCTGCGAGTCGGCTGCCTCGATGTTCAGGCGTGCGGAAAGCACATCCGGCCGCCGCGCCAGCAGGTTGATGGGTAATGCGGTCGGCACGGGCAAGGCCGCATCGAGGTTCAACACCGGGCGATGAATGGATGCATACGCATCGGCGCCCTGCCCGGTCAGTGCCGCCAACTCATGCACGATGAGATCCGCAGCGGCTCGCGCTTGATCGCGCGCCACATGGGCCTGCGGCAGCTGGCCTTCTGCTTGCCGCAATTCGAGCTGGGTATCGACGCCCGCGCCGACGCGGCGGCGCGTGATGGCGACGATATTCTCGCGCTGCGCAGCCGAGCGCTCCGCGATGTCTGCCAACGCGTTTTCCCGGTACAGATCCACATAGGCTTGCGCGATGGCGGTGCCGAGCATGAGCCTCGCGTTCTCGACATCGAGCGCCGCGGAGTGGGTCAGGGCTTGGGCGCGGTGCACCGCGTTAGCCTGTCTTCCGAAGAAATCCAGATCCCAGCTCAAGCTGGCTCCGGCCTGACTCATCCAAAAACTATGCCCGGCCAGCGGCGGTGGAATGATGTAGTTCTGCGGCGCACGCTGATACAACGCACTCGCATCCAAATTCGCTGATGGCAGCCGCTTCGATTGGGCGATTTGCACACGGGCCAGGGCATCCGCCACGCGCGCCTGCGCTTCGGCCAGGGTGGGACTGTCCTTCAGGCCGGCGCGAATCAAGCCGTCGAGCTGCGGATCGTCGAAAGACTTCCACCAACCGTCGGGGGTTGGTTCCACCGCCGTGCCGTTCAAGCCCACACGGGTGTTTTGCAGCGTCTCAGGGTGCGCAGACTCCTTCGGCGGCAGCACGCATCCGGCCAAGAGCACCGTGGCGAGCAGTAGTGCGCTTTTGAAGGACATGGCTTTCACGCCTCCGCGGCCATGACAGCCGGATCGATGTGCGCCTGCAGAGTGCTATTGAGCTTGACCAGCAGGCGCAGCAACTCCCGAACCTCGGCCTTGCTGAAGTCAGTCAAAACCTCGTTGAGCTTGTCGACGACCAGAGGAATGAGCGATTCAATCGTCTCGCGGCCGGCCGGCGTCAGCTGCAACTCCACCTTGCGCCGATCCCGATCGCGCCGCACGCGTTCCAGCAAGCCGCGCTCGGCCAGCTGGTCGATGACGCGGGTGAGCGCGCCGCTGTCATGACGATATTGGATGCAGATGTCCTTCGGATTGACCGCAATGCCGTCGTGCAAGCATGTCAGCACGACGTACTGGATGAAGCTGAAGCCGCGCTGCTCGATCAGTGGCTCCATGATGTCGAGCATCAGGGAATGCGCCCGCTTCACGAGATACCCGACGCTCAGCTGCGCCTTGTAGGTGGAGACCCGATAATGCTGCTTGGACATTTAATGCCTCGGCATTTACTGCTTTGGCAGCTATTATGCGCCGATCGATATCGCTGTCAACTCGCGTGAATATTGTTTTAAATCAGTTATTTACTGCTGGAATGGCGTCGCGAGATCCATGCCGCTTGATACCAAAAATGCATAAGCAGATTCGCTTGTGTGCATTTTCTCAACGGGTTACGGGTCTTGAGTTTTTTTATCTTCGGTTCGAACCAGCATAATCGCAAACAGCCCCGCGACAACTGCGGACGTAGCGCCTACAAACGCAGCAGCGCGGAATGCGTGAGTAAACGCGCTCGATGAATCTTGTTTCGAAAACACCAGGCCAAGCAGCGCCGTTGCCGCCAGTCCGGCAATCCTTGCCACGGCGCTGTTGAAGCCCGACGCAATCCCCACATGATCCGTGTCCACCGATGCCATCACTGAGGTGGTCAGCGGAGCAACGCTCACCCCCATGCCCAATGCCACAAACAATGTGGCTGGAAATATGTCGAGCCAATAGTCAACGGCGTTCGCGCCTACGCGCGCATAAAGAGCAAGCCCGAGTCCCACGAGCAAGGCTCCGCAGGATAGGGGTAAGCGGCCGCCGATACGAGCAGCGACCCGGCCCATTGACCTCGAACCGATGCCGATCAACACCGGCACCGGGAGCAGCGCCGCTCCCGCTGCAACGGCTGACCAGTGATGGATTTGTATGAGCAGGAATGGCAGCAAGACCAGCAGTCCACCCAGACTCCCATACAAAAAGAACGTCAACAGTGTCAGACCCACGAACGAGGACGAGGAAAACATTGCCAAGGGCATGAGTGCGCGATCTGCCAAACGGCCTTCCTGCCAAAGAAACATGCCCAGCAGCGCCAGCCCGGCAATAATCGCAGTCCATATAGAAATACCCCGGTGGTGGGAGCCCGCTGCTTCCGTCAATGACCAAGTCAGGAGTCCCAGCGCGATCGTAGCCAAGGCCGCTCCCCGGACATCGAGCCGGGGTGCCTTTGCGCTTTCCCGCTGTTCGGCGACAAACTTCCACGCCAGGAAACCTGCGGCCAATGCCACTGGAATGTTGATGATGAATATGACGCGCCAGCCAATCGCATCAATGAGCCACCCGCCAATGATGGGACCCACCGCGCCAGCAACCGCGCCCACCGCGGCCCAAGTTCCGATCGCGCGGCCACGCTCCTCGCCGGAGAATGCGCCTCCTACAATCGCGAGACTGTTGGGCATCAACAGCGCGGCACCGATCCCCTGCGCGCTTCGTCCGGCCAGCAGCCACGCAAACGTGGGGGCGGCAGCGCAAAGAATTGAAGCCGCAGCAAATAGCACCAACCCGATGAGAAATAGCCGCCGCCTGCCAAAGTGATCGCCGAGGCTGCCGCCAAGCAGGATCAGCGCACCTAAAGGCAGCAAGTAGGCATTGATAGCCCAGGAAAGGTTCGACGGATCTGCGTGAAGCCCGCTGGCCAACGCAGGGAGCGCCACATTGACCACGGACCCATCAATGAAAGCGAGACTCGATCCTAAGATGCTGGCGGCCAATGTGGCGCGAAGTTGGTTTTCTAGCATCGCACCTCACAGAGCGGAGCGGCGCGCAACACTCGCGTGCTGCGCAAGGACACGTCACCTCTTGGGGTACTCCGTGAAAACGTAGTCCTGCGGCTTCACTATGGTGTGGCACGCGAACCCGCACTTGGCGTCGTTCGCCTGCGGCGGCTTGTCCGCCGTTGTGCCCGGCCTGAACGTATCGGAGGCGGTGTCATACTCAAACTCGGCATATCCCCATCCGCCGCTGTCCGCGAACCTCTTGCTATCCTTCACCATGAAATCAATGTCATGCAGGGTACTGGGCACCAGCGGCTGACCGGGGTACGTCTCGTGCTTTTTCGGGTTCCAATGGATCTTCGCCAATTTGGCGCCGTCGGGGAAAGACTTGCCGTTACCGGGAACACCGGACTTGTAGGCGCCGATCATCGCGGGGTTGCCGAGGATCACAGCAATCAGCCCGCCGTTTTCGCTGATAGAAATGGTCTGCCAGCCTTCGTATCCCCGGAACTCGGAGAACGCGAGCCCGTTCGGGACTTTGAGGGTGTACTTGTCCTGGGCGGAAATTGCAGCGCCTACGCCCAAGACGGCGAGCGCTATCGCAATACCCACACTGATCAGCATGCCTTTTCCCTTCATCGCCGCAGCTCCTTTGTGTTAATCACAGGGAGAAAATCACGATGGCCGCTGTGCCGTTACCGCCAAAAAATCCCGACACGGTTCCGGATGTCGAGGCGACGTACTGCCTGCCGTTGATTTCGTAGCTGATGACGCCTCCTCCAACCGTCCCTCCCGTGTTGAAGGTGTAAAGCGTCTTTCCAGTCGCCGCATCGAGAACAAAAAAGTTGTCATCCAGGTCGCCGCTGAAAAGAACGCCTCCAGCGGTCGCTGTTACGCCGGCGACGAGTGGAGTGGGCCACTGACGTTTCCATTTCTCGTTCCCTGTCACGGCGTCGATGGCCTGAATCCACCCGCGCGCCTGATCGCGCGGGTCGGGATTTGCCGCGCCACCGTAATAATGGGCATTGAGGGTGAACTCCGGCGGCTTTTCAGTCTTGGTGAATACGGCACACCAGTCGACCGTCGCCACGAACAAGGTGTGCGAACTCGGTGAATAAGCGGGTCCATTCCATTCCATGCCGCCAAGCAAGCCGGGGCAGGAATGCGCGCCCTCCACCGTCGGCGCGACGTTCCAATCGGTGCGACTCGTGATCGGCTTTTCGAAAAGCTGGGCGTGGCTTTCGCGGTCGAGCACACGGATCAAGCCATCCTTGCCGCTGATCGCGATCAGATCACGCGACTGGCCACTGACCGGAGCACTGAACAGAGGACTTACTTGGCTTAGGTCCCGATCGTGTGCGTCTGCGGGACCGAACTGATGAAACCACAGAAGTTTTCCAGTCCGAACGTCCAAGGCGACGGCGGAATTGGTATAGAGGTTATCGCCCGGACGCACTGTTTCATAGAAATCCGGGGAGGGGTTTCCGACCGGAACATATAAAATGCCCTTGGCCACATCCAGTGACAGCGGCGTCCAAAGACTTCCGCCCCCGTGCTCGCGAGCCTTTGGATTGCTCCAGGTGTCGGCGCCTGCCTCATTGGCATCTGGAATCAGGTTGAAGCGCCACTTCTGTTCCCCTGTCTTCAAGTCAAATGCGCCGATCCAGTTCTTTGCTCCCCAATCCGCGCCCGCGGGTCCGAAAATCACGCGATCCTCGAAAATCAGCGGCGGCATGCTCATGTATTGCGAGGACTTTGAATCGGCAATCTTCTTGTTCCACAGCAACGAGCCGTCCGTCATGTTGAGCGCAATCAGGTAGCCATCCGGGGTTCCACGTATTAGGCGCCCTTCCTTGAGGGCGACGCCGCGGTTGACCTTTGACAGCACGCCGTCCTTCAATGCCCAGGTGTAGCTCCAACGTACGCGACAGGTGGTCGCGTCGATCGCAACGGTTACTGCATCGATCGTGAGATACATCGTGCCGTCATAAACCAGCGGATTTGACTGCATTGACGCAACGTTTTCCGAGCGATAGATACACACCGGGCGCAGACCAGAAGCGTTCGCCGCATTGATCTGGTTCGATGTCACGTAGCGTTGACCTTGATAGTCCTTGGCGGCGTACAGCCAATTCTTCCGGTCAGCGGCGGCGTGCAGCAATTCATCGCCTGTTGGACCGCTCAGCAGTCGGGTATTGGATGGCGCCGCTGCTTGCCCAGCGGGAGCCGTCCCGAGTGTCTCAAGGTAGGCAATGAGATCTTTACGGACCGCGCTGTCGGTGATTGCGACCGGCATGGTTGTGCCCGGCACCTTAGCAGTCGAGGAAGTCAAGAAGGCGTCCAGCGTGTCGGGCTGCCATATCAACCCCGCGGCCGTCATGGCCGTGGAGTAGTTGTAGTCCTGGAGCCCCCCTGAGTGACGACCGATCACTTGTGCCAATGACGGCCCGAATCCGTTCTTCCCCACGACAACCGTGTGGCACACCGAACACTGGTTTGCAAATGCGCTCTTGCCCGCGGCGGCATCACCTTGCGCGTGCGCGGACTGGAACAGAATGGCGATCAACACAGGCGCTACTCGAATATCTATTTTCATTTTTAGCTCCTTGCCAGAAGAATCACGTATTGCGTGCGGTTGATCGTGTAGCAAGTCGATGAATAACGATTGGACGAGTCTGACTCAAATATCTATTATGGCAAATAGATGCCGGATAACAATATTAATAAAAACAATATATTATGATATTTTTCGCGATTCTACTTCAATAAATGCAGTTGCTACAACCATACAATGGCTATTACGGTTCCGCCATCCCGCGAGTGGGGTATCGAACGAATCTCACGGAAGAGTCGTGCCTAGCGCCGCCCCAATTCCATAAGTGACTGCGGCCGCGAGGCAACCGAAAATCAACTGGCGCGCAGCGGAAAACCAGGGGCTGCGCCCATTGAACATCGAAGATAGCATGCCGACCGCGCACAGGACGGTACCGCTCGCAAGCGCACTTGCCGCGATCGCCCAAGACCCACGCATCCAAAAAAATGGTGCTACCGGAAAAATCGCCCCGGCGGAAAACAAGGCAAATGAAGTGGCTGCCGCCGTCCAAGGGTTACCGCCTAATTCGGCGGGATCGATGCCCAACTCCTCGCGTGCCAACGTATCGAGTGCGCCCTTCTTGTCCTTCATCATCTGCGAAGCGACGCGCTGAGCATCTTGTTTCGGCATACCCTTGGCCTGAAAGATCAGGGCGAGTTCATGCTGCTCGGCCAGCGGCGTCTGTTCAATTTCCTCCGCCTCGCGAGCGATCTGCGTCTGCGCGAGCTCCCGTGCATTGGTCACCGAAAGCCACTCTCCGAGAGCCATCGAGCACGCGCCTGCCGCGAGGCCCGCTAGTCCGGTCAGAAGAACCGTTTGATTTCCGCGTCCAGCCCCGGCGATTCCCATGACCAAGCAGAAGTTGGACACCAGTCCGTCGTTCGCGCCGAGAATTGCGGCACGAAGATTGTTTCCCGAGGCACCGCGATGCCATGGTTCGGAGCGGGCAATGTCGGCGCCGGTCGTTCCTCCGCTGCCGGCATTGGCCGCCACGGCTTGAATCACCGCCGCATGACCCCGCTCCTCGGCGGAGATGGCATGCGCGTCGCTCTGGCCTGCGTACTTGTTGCGGTCGGCGAACTCCGCCGCCGCAATGGTCGGCAGCACGAAGCGCGGGCCGAATCGTTGCGCTAACTTCGCAAGCAGCCGAGTGCGAACCCCAGGCACGAAGCGCTCGTCTTGGACTCCGGCCGCGGAGAGTTTGTCGCGCCACAGTTGAGCGTGGCTGGACTCCGCCTGCGCCAACTGCAGGAACAAGTCCTTGCGCAGCGGGTCAGATTCGGCGGCCGCGAGTGCCGCGTAGAGCGCCGCGCCATTAAGTTCATCGCGCAGATTGTCTTGATAGCGTTTGATGTCGGGACCCATGGGTATCTCGATTCGATGTTACCGAGTCTGATCGGCTTCAACGCCGCTTCGGCGGCAGGACGATCCGGAAGATCGCGCCGACGGATTCACCTGGCGATGCCCAGATCCGGCCTCCATGGGCGGCAATGATCGAACGCGAGATCGACAAGCCCATGCCCATTCCGCCTTCTTTAGTAGTGAACATCGAATCAAAAATACTCTTTCCGGAGCCGGCATCGAAGCCGGTTCCAGAGTCCTCGACATTTTCGCGGTGGAGCATGACCTCCTATTGAGCCACCGCCCGCTCGAGAAGCGGAATTACCCCGGCCAAATTAATGCTCAGATTACTTTCTACTGCATGACGCTGAACGATATAGTCGGGATCGTTGTAGGCCAGCCAAGTCCTACCTTCGGCATCCTCCCAAACGAGCGCCTTGAGCGGCAAATCGAGACCAACCGTGGGCACCGCTTGCATTAGAGGCGTGCCGCCTTTCGGATTGCCGAATATCAACATCTGCTCCGGTCGCATATGAAGACCCGCGCGCCCGGCATCACCGCTGAAATCGATGCGCGCAAAAATCATAACGCCGTTCTCCTTCAAAAGTGATTCGAGACGTTCGACGGTCCGGGCCACCGGATAATTAGCAGCCAGCACAACGACACCGGGACGCGAACTTGCTTGAGTGTTCATGGAAAATGCTCTCATCTGAGCCAGCGACCGAAGAAACTGAACGTGCGGTCCCATGCCTGCTGCGACCAGACGGAATCGTACTGAGTGGCGGGTATACGGCCGGGCCCGACGGCCGTCTCGTTGGCGAAGGCGTGGTGTGCGAGATAGCGGTGGAATTCGAAGGCCACGTCGGCTCCTCGCAGTTTTTCCTGGAGCAGATCGATGGTGGCGATCGGGAAGAACTCGTCCTGCGTGGCCCAATGCGCCAGCAGCGGCGCCCGGATCTTGGTGGCGTCAACGTATTGCAGCGGCGGGCAGCCGTACCAGACCACGCCGGCGTCGACCTCGGGGGACATGCACAACGCCAACAGCGTCAACGCGCCTCCCATGCAAAAGCCGGTCACGCCGACTTTGCCGCTGCCGGTCTTCAGAAAATTCACGGCGCCACGAATATCCTGTGAGGCTGCATCCGCGAAGTTAAGACCCGTCATCAAATGATGCGCTTCCTCTGCCTCTGCCGTAGACTTACCGCGGTACAGATCGGGCACGAGCGCGATGTAACCCGTGCTCGCCAGGCGGTCGGCGACGCCGCGAATTTGATCGTTGACCCCCCACCACTCCTGGATGACGACCACTGCCGCAGCGCCGGCAGCGTGCTCCGGTTCAGCCAGGTAACCGTGAATGGTTTGCCCATCAGGGCGATTAAATGCGACTGTCTCTGCCATTGGTAGATTTCTACGTGTGAATGCAGAGCGATGTGTGCCGACAGGGATCCGTGGCGTTGCGCGATCGGCGGCGACGCGCCAGGTACCGGCTCTTCAGGGTATTGACCCTGAGGAACCATCAGTGCCAGCAAGCGTATCGAAGTCCTCTTCGAGATCCATGCCATCGCTGTACAGGGTGTCCGCTTCCCCATCGAGGTGCAATTCCGTGTCCGGATCGCGCCCCGTTTCGTATTCGACGTGATCTGCGGCGGCCCTCTGCTCCGATCCGTTCAAAGCAACACCCCGCAGTTTGCGGTCGCCGGCGCTATCGATGGTCGATCGGTCGTCGGTTGGAGAGTTATCGATGCCCATAGAAGACTCCTTGTTTCCGCTGAATGAATCTTAAAGTGCAATTGCACCTAGCTCTTGCGTGAGATTGCGGTTGATATGCGATTCTTGCCGTCGATATTGATGCTGCTAGTCAACTCAATTCCGATGGACAAACGGTCAGGTACTGACGTGAGGATTAGGGCGCCGGCGGTTTCGGCCGGTCGTGTTTAGGACCGAAAGCCCTCGTCGTGTCTCGCTGGGGACGGTTGGCCCGTGAAAGCGCGCGCTGACGCGCTAGCTCTCGGAGGCCCTGCTCTTTATAGTCAGCGCTGGTCAGCGACGCGAGGAAAGCAACAACATCGTCGATGTCTTGCTCCGATAGAGCGAGCGGCTGAATGTCTTCGTCGAGCCAGGGATTATGCAGACCGGCGCCCTTGTTGTAATGGTCCACCACATCCCAGAGCGTCTCCTGCGACCCGTCGTGAAAGTAGGGTCCTGTCACCAGCACATTGCGCAGGTTCGGTGTCTTGAACGACGCAATATCGGATTGTTTCTTCGTAATGAGGAAGCGTCCCAGCACCGAGAATTCCGTTTGGATGGCTGCACTGTCGACGGCCAACGAGTCGCCCGAGGCGACGCGCCGCTCGGCCTGGCGCGCCAGTTCAACGACATTGTGTCGGATGATCCCGATGCCGACATTATGAAAATCATTGTCAGTAAAGTTCGTGGCATCCCGCTTCTCTTCCGTCAACGCGTGGCATTTGTTGCATCTCGCACGGGTGTTGAAGAGCTCCCAGCCGCGTTTGGCTGAAGGCTCGATAGCGCCCGCGTCGCCGGCGATAAAGTGATCGAATGTAGAATCGAATGCCAGCTGGGTGCGTTCGTAAGATGCGATCGCGCGCAACAGGTCTGCACCGTTGGGCGGGGCGCCGAAGGCGCGCTTGAAAGCCTCCTGGTATTCGGCGATGGCTGCGATGCGGTCCACGGCCGCTTGCAAACTGGTTTGGCCCATTTCAACGGAATTGACGATCGGCAGCGCGGCTTGCTCCTCGAGCGAGGTGGCCCGGCCGTCCCAGAACTGGGTCTTATTGTAGAGTGCGTTCAGGATGGTCGGCGCATTGCGCTGGCCTATGCGTCCTTTGATACCGATAGACGCCGGCCTCCCGTCAGTGAAAGCCCGGGCAGGATCGTGACAGGTACTACAGGCCACGCTGCCATCTGCCGAGAGCCGGCCGTCGAAGAACAGCTGCTGGCCCAGTGCGATCTTTTCCGGAGTCTGAGGATTATCCGGCGGAATCGCTGCGCGTGTTGCGGCTGCCGGCACGCCGACCTGGTGCAAGGACTTAGGTTGTGCCAGCGGAGCTGCCTTCGGGATGGGCGACGCTGTTGCACTGATTTCCTGGGTTGCTACGTTCAGGGCGGCTTGAGCCGTGCTCACCTGCCCGCTCCAGGCAGTGAGACAGGGCATCAGAGTTGCGAGAACTCCAATCAGCATGCGCTCGATGCTCAATCCTGTATTCTTCACAACGCACATCGGAGACTTGCCTCGACCCAGACTCATTTAAGCGGTTTTGCGTTCGCACGCGGAAATCCCTCGACGGAAGCGCGCAATCGCCTGAGCAACGCCAGCGTTGTAAGACTATAAGGCGCTCCGGGCAGAGGCGCCTTGGTGTGCTTGGCGTGAAATGCTCGAAATTGCGCACGGCGTGCAGTGTCAGCAACTCGACTCACCGGACTCGGCGCTACAACTAACCTCGAGAGCAATCGTATTCGAGGTACCCACGATGCAAATCAGTAGCCGTCATCAATGGCGCCGTTCGCAACCGCTTAGGCTCAGATTCCTTCTGAAGCTGCACAGTTGAATCGATTGTCGGCGGGCATGACTCACAGATTCTCGCCACCGCGCGCGCAGTGTGCAATCCCTTCCAGCCGCAGCGATAGACTGGAAACGCCCGCTGCGGAAGAGTAGGAGGCCACCACCGCAGCGAGCGCAGCACGCTCCTCGAAACCTTACGATACACATCCGCAGATAATCGAGTTTCGCCGTGCGCGACGCTAATGACCTTCGTGAGCGCATTTATGAGAGTGGGCCGATGCTTCACGATATGCGCGGCAAACCGGCCCGCATATCCCGTCAAGATCCCGGAGGCGACCATTGCACCGTGCTGCCGCAGGTGTCTTGCCACCCAGCCTGCGGGTTGACGAGCAATTGCCTGCACCGCTACAACGGGGTCCACTCCCGTGGCGCAGGGCACCAGATAGTCCTCGTCAATGCCGTCATCGATGTCGATCATCCCAAGGGTTCCGACTCCCTCCGGTATCCTTGGCAGCATCGCGTGCAATCCGTGCAGCGCGGCTGATAGTATCCATTCGTCGGCCACGTAGCAGCGCGCCGGCAAAATGGTGACCACGTGCGAGACCGAATCCGCCGCGATCGACAGCAGCGCGGCCGCCGTTGTCAACGGGGACGTCATCCGCGTATCGGAGACGAAGCGGCGCTCCGGACGCACAAACCAAAGTGCGGGTTCCCAGCACTCGCGATTCGCTTCTCTGACTGTCACCACAATTTGGGTTGTCGGAGCAAGTTGCCTGGCACGGCGCAACGCCTTCTGCAGCAATGTTTCCGCTTCTCCGAATCCGCAATACTGGACCGGCCACTCTTTCGCCGCGCCTGATATTGTGGGTACATATTCGGGCCCGTGATCATCGGCGACGACGATGCACCAATGCTTACTTTTCTTTGCTTCCAAGTCGGACATCGCGCACCGTCTGGAAAAAATCCACTCGTTCGTTAATTGGCTAACTGGTCCATGGGTCTATTCAGCTTTTGAACCTGATTCTTACGCCGTTGCTCGATACGTGAAAGCGCAGGCCGGCAGCTTTGGCAACCAATTGGATCTGCACGCCACGATCGCTCCTGAGACAAGTGGCTGGGCTCCCGGTCGTCATACGCCCTTCCGCGACCGCCGCAAAATAGTTGCCGACAAAGTCTGATAGCGTTTTGAGGCGCTTCACGATGCCGGTTGCCGAGGTATTGACCGCCGCCGGTACATCTCCGATCGACAGCCCAGAGATGCTAAAGCTGTGGCGGTTACCTCGATAATCTATCTTGCCATGAACCAACGCGAATCCCGCTGCCGCAGATGCTGCTCCGCCGTCGAGCCACACGGTAGCGTCCGGTTGAGACTGCATTGCTGCAAAGTTTGAATCACGCATCGCAGCGCCAAACGCGTCCGCAAATTGTTTTGGGTTGAACAGCAGATTAAGTTTATCCATGAACGCGCCTACCGGCCACCCAGTTTGATCGACAGATTATCGACCACGGTTTTGTCGCCGGCAGCCTTCCTCGCGATAGACAGCGCGTGGCGCAAATCCCAATCGGAGAAGACGAACCCGCGTAACACGACGTCGCCGTTTTCGATCGCCACCGTGACGTGTCTGTCGTAGAAATAAGGATCGGCATGTAAAGCAGCTTTCACTTGCTTCCTTAGTTTCTCGTTCGCCACCCAGTCCGCGCCTTGCGTAGTTGAAGCCGCGACGCTAACTGCCCGGCCGTCTGCCGGCGCAGGTGCCTGCGCGCTAACCCGCGCGGCAACTCCCATCAATCCGCAAACCAGCACTCCAAAACAGGCCTGGATGACCCAATCTCTCTTTTTGCATGAAATATTCATATTTCGCTCCCGCATATGCCGTGGTTGTTAACGAGTGGCCTCATATAGAAACCATGTGCGCCGCTCCGCCTCGTCGATCCAAGTCTCGATCAGGCTCGCGGACGCGACATCGCCATGTTCGTCGCATAAGGAATGCACGCTTCTAAGATTGACCGCCAATTGCCTATTGTCCTCGCCAAGTTCCGTGAGCATGTCCTGAGCAGCGACAAACTCGTTGTCGTTATCGGCAATGCGCTGAAGCCGGGCGATGTGGCCGATCGAGTGCAACGTCGTTCCCCCGATCTTCCTGACGCGCTCCGCCATTGCATCGGTCGTAGCGAATATTTGGTCACCCTGCTCATCCAGCATCAGGTGATAGTCCCGGAAGTGCGGACCCGATACATGCCAATGGAAATTCTTGGTCTTGACGTAAAGGGCGAACAGATCGGCAAGTGTGACCGTCAATGCCGCCGAAATTCTTGCGACCGTGGAGGGCTCAAACCCCGTCGGCATCTGCACCACTTCAAGTCTTCGATGTTCCAATGTTCGAGCGTCCAACGTTTCAATCTCCTGTAATTTGAACCGGCAAGTAAGGTAACGAGCTGTGGGCGAGAAGCGCTTGCGCGCTCTAGGCGAAGATTGATTGGAATTGACGACATGTCCCGGTCCGTGGCGGTGGCTGATTGACGCGATTGCCTCGGCGCGGGCTGAGCCCCATCGTCAATCCAAATAAATCCACGTCAAGCACGCGCAAGCGCTTCTCGCCCACAGGGCGGAGATTGCTATCGCGCAGCGGGATACCTTCGTTGAGATTCGAACTTGAACAACCAATCCGCATTGAGGTCGTGCCGTGACAGATCTGACACGTAGATTCATGCTCAAGGCGACGGGAGCGATTGGCGCTTCCTTGGTATCGGCCGGAGCCTGCGTGGCCGCCGCGACGGCTCAGGAATCGGACGCTTCTTCTTCCGGCGCGGTGCGCGCCGCGCCGAACGCGCAACTCACAACCTACTTGTTTCTGAACAGCGACGAAGCAGCGTTCGTTGAAGCGGCCGTGGCGCGGCTCATCCCGGAAGACGATCAGTGGCCGGGCGCGCTTACAGCCGGCGTTCCCAACTACATCGACAAGCAACTCGCCGGCGCATGGGGGGTCGGTGAGCGGCTCTATCGAAGTGGACCATGGCGGCCCGGTACCCCAGCCCAGGGCTACCAGCTGCCTTTCACTCCCGCGGAACTGTTTCGAACCTCGATCGATGCGATCAATAAGGAGCTGGCGCAGGCCGGGACACCGTTCAGCACGATGAGCTCGGAGCAACAGGACGCGTATCTCGCTCGCCTTGAGACCGGAGGCAAGGATCTCGGCGGCGTACCGTCCAACGTTTTTTTTGAGCATCTGTGGGAGTGCACCATCGAAGGTTTTTTCAGCGATCCGGTCTATGGCGGCAACCGCGACATGGTGGCTTGGCGAATGATCGGGTTTCCCGGCGCGTACGCGTCCTACTACGACTTGGTCGATCAACACGGCATCAAGATCAACCGCGCGCCGATGAGTATCGGCGAAGGTCCTCACGGCGGCATGCACTTGAATCCGGACATCCCGGCCAAGCTGCCTTAAGAGCAGGGAGAGAAAATAATCGTGGCACAGCGTTTAAAACATGTAGATGTCGTTACGATCGGTGTCGGCTTGACGGGGTCCCTGACGGCATTGGAACTTGCGAGGGCCGGATTGAAAGTGGTCGGCCTCGAGCGGGGCGCGCCGCGCTTCACAGTTCCTGATTTTCAGTCGCCCGCGATCCATGACGAACTGCGCTTTTCGATCCGCAAGGCGATGATGCAGGACAACGTCAAGGAGGCGGTGACCTTCCGAAATTCATCTGACGAAACAGCACTCCCCATCCGCCGCTGGGCGAGCTTTTTGCCCGGCACGGGTCTCGGTGGCTCGTTCGTGCATTGGAACGGCCAGACCTTCCGCTTCCAGGCTGCCGACTTCATCTATAAGTCGCACATCGAACAGCGCTACGGCAAAAAGATCCTCGATCCAGACCTGACAATTCAAGATTGGGGCGTCACCTACGGCGAGCTCGAGCCCCATTACGATCGCTTCGAGTATTTACTGGGTACCAGCGGCAAGGCCGGCAACATCAAGGGTGCGATTCAACCGGGCGGTAATCCGCTCGAAGCGCCACGGGCCCGCGAGTATCCGACGCCGCCGATGAAGGAGCCGTACTTTGGCGCCCTATTCCGCAAAGGCGCTGAAAGTCTCGGATACCACCCCTACCCGCAACCCTCATCGAATCTGAGCCAACCCTACACCAATCCTGAGGGCCTCGCGCTACAGCAATGCGTCTTCTGCGGATTCTGCGAACGCTACGCTTGCGAACACTATGCCAAGGCCAGCCCGCAGACGGTTATTCTGCCGGTGCTTCTTAAGAATCCAAATTATGAGCTGCGGACCAACTCCCAGGTCCTGCGCATCAATTTGGACAGTACCGGTAAAAAGGCCACGGGCGTTACTTATGCCGACTCAACAGGCCGGGAATTCGAACAGCCCGCCGATCTGGTGCTGCTGACCGCCTTCCCTCTCAACAACGTCCGGATGCTTCTCCTCTCGGGGATCGGCACGCCCTACGATCCGAAGACCGGCAAGGGCGTCGTCGGGCGCAACTACACCTATCAGACGACCGGTGGCGCGACCGTCTTCATGGACGAGAGCATCAACGTCAATCCGTTCATGGCATCGGGCGCGAACGGCACAATGATCGACGATTTCAGCGGCGACAACTTCGACCATGCGCGGCTCGGCTTCATCGGTGGTCAGTACATCGGAGCGATCATGACTGGCGGCCGCCCGATCGAATTTCACCCGACACCGGAGGGGACACCCAGGTGGGGGCTGAAATGGAAGCAAGCGGTTGCACGGAATTACAACCATGCGGTCCTCGTTCAGCAGCACGGAACCTCAACTGCGAGCCGCCTCAACTACTTGAGCCTGGACCCAACGTATAGGGATGCATGGGGGCTGCCGCTGCTGCGGATGACCTTCGACTTCCCGGAAAACGACATCCGCATGTCGCAGTACATCGCCGACAAGGTCGTTGAAATAGGCCGCGCCATGGGAGCCAAGAGTGTTACTCGCGGCGGGACCAAGCGGCCCTACAACACGACTGTGTATCAAAGCACCCACAACTGCGGCGGCGCGGTCATGGGGGACGATCCCAAGACGAGCGTGGTCAATCGCTACCTGCAGTGCTGGGATGTGCCGAATGTGTTCAGCATCGGGGGCTCGGCGTTTCCACAAAATGGCACCTACAACTATACCGGCACGATCGGTGCGCTCACCTATTGGGCGTTAGACGCCATCAAGAACCAATACCTCAAAGCCCCCGGCCCGTTGGTGCACGCATGAGAGCCAACACCCCGTCTCTCAACCACAAAGCGGTCAGCATGACCGCAGGCATCGGCATTCTGTGTGTCGTCTCGGCAGCGGCACAGCCTGCGATTCAGCAGCCCAATCTCGCTCGCGGCGCCATCATCGCAGCCCAGGGCGTGGCCGGCCGCGCGCCCGCTTGCGCGCAATGTCACGCTTACAACGGGGCTTCGGACGGCAGTGGCGCGTTTCCACGGATTGCTGGCCAGTCGGCTTATTATCTTGCCAAGGAGTTGCGGGATTACGCGTCGGGCCTCAGAGCTAATGCGGTCATGGCACCGATCGCCAAGGCGCTGTCGGCGGACGACGCCGCCGACGTGGCCGCGTACTACGCGAGCATCAAAGCCCCCTACCTGCCACTATCGAGCGCTGATCCAGTGCTGATCAGCCGCGGCAAGCAACTCGCGAGAATCGGCGATGCGGCGAAGGAACTTCAGTCCTGCAACAACTGCCACGGACCGGGCGGCGTCGGCGAACTCCCGGCGATTCCCTATCTTGCCGGGCAATACGAACACTACATCGCTTTCCAATTGACGATGTGGCAGCGCGGATTTCGCAACAACAGTCCCGACGCCATGGCGGACATCGCCAAGCGCCTCGATGCACACGACATCGCGGCAGTCGCCGCATATTACCAACAGGTCGACGCCTCAGTTCTGGCGGCGACGCAACCCACCAAGTGATCGCCATGGCCGAAGAACCACAATCATTTCCGGCACACTCTGCGGCGCAGGCCGGCGCGCCGGTCAGCGCCGAAGAGGCGGCCCAGGCGCTGCGTGACGGGCCAATTGGCGCGTACATCGTTGCCAGCATCGCCGTCGGGCTGCTGTTCCTCGGTTGGTTGGCGTTTTATTTCCTTATGTTCCTGCCGCGAGGCGCCATTGGCTGAGCAATCTATAAATCCTCTGCGGCGGCCATTGCCCGACGGCATCGTTCCGGAAGACGTCGTCGCGCGCACCGAAAAGCGCTGGATCGTGATCATGGCGACGATGCTTCTCCTCATGATGGCAGTCGTGGTCGTGACCGGGATTACCGGAGCGCTGCACCCGTCCAGCAATGTCGAACTCATCGATCCGACAACCCTGCATCTGCAAGGCGAGTTCGTCGAGAGCAATCTCGGCACCGCGGTCGAGCCCGATAGGTCCGTCACCGTGCGCATGATCGCTACGCAGTACGATTTCGTGCCCCAGTGCGTCGAGGTGCCAGTAGGAGTGCCGGTGAAGTTCCGCCTTACCAGTGCCGATGTCGTGCACGGTTTTCTCCTGCCGGACACGAATGTGAACACCATGGTGGTCCCCGGCTTCGTTGCTGAGGTGCGCACACGATTCACCCAGGAGCGCGAATACGCCATGCCGTGCCACGAGTTCTGTGGTCTCGGTCACCACGCGATGTGGGCGCACGTGCGTGTCGTGCCGCAATCGCGGTTTGCTAACCCGACTCTCACGGAGCGCAGGACCTGTGCAACGCAGTAGCCGGCTGGCGCTCTTTCACTACTGGGTGGCCTTTGCCACATTCCTACCCGCCGTGCTGCTCGGGGCTTGGCAAATGCTCGTGCGCAGTCCGCTGCCGGCACCGCTCGATGACTCGGCGGCCTACTATGCATCCGTCACCATGCATGGCACGGCGATGGCTTACGTTGTAACAACGTTCTTCATCATGGGCTTTGGCTATGCTTTGGCTGCGACCAGCCTCGCTCGTCCGCTTCGTGGAATGACAGCTGCTTGGATTGGATTCGCGATTTGTCTCGTGGGTACGCTGATGGCGGTCGCCGCGATCCTCTCCGGACGCGCCTCGGTGCTCTATACCTTCTATCCGCCACTGCTGGCGAGCGGCTGGTACTACGGAGGTGCGTTTCTCTTGATCGCCGGCTCAATGATCTGGGTCGTGCTGATGATTCTCAACATGATGGCCTGGAAACGGGACAATCCCGCACGCCCCGTGCCGCTCCCCATGTTCGCCATCACCGCGACGGCAATACTATGGGCGTGGGCCGCGGCCCCGACTCTTGTCGAGCTTGGTGGAATCTTGTTGCCGCGAGCCTTCGGTTGGAGCGATCTGATCGATGCCTCGCTGGCGCGCACCTTGTTTTCCGTGACGCTGCACGCGATTGTGTATTTCTGGTTGATGCCGGCGTATATCGCCTTCTATACACTGGTGCCGTTGGCGGCCGGCGGCAGGATGTATAGCGATACCATGGGCCGGCTTGCCTTCATCATGCTCTTCGTCTTTTCACTGCCCGTCGGCATGCATCATCTCTTCATGGACCCGGAACACGGCTCGGGCTTCAAGTTCCTGCAGTCCTTTCTGACCTTTCTGGTGGTGCTGCCGACGCTCCTGACCGTTTTTTCAACCTGCGCGAGTTTGGAAATCGCCGGGCGTATCCGCGGTGGTCGCGGGCTTCTCGGGTGGATCAGCGCACTGCCCTGGAATGAGCCGATGGTGCTCGCGGTCGGCTTGTCGCTCGTGATGCTCGGCCTCGGGGGGTTCGGCGGCCTGATCAACATGAGCTTTGCCATGAATGCGATGATCCACAACACTTCCTGGATCACCGCACATTTTCACCTGATCTTCGGCGGCACGGTCCTCATCATGTACTTCGCCATCGCGTATGAAATGTGGCCGCGGATCACCGGCAAGCCGTTGCGTTCCAAAGCGTTGGCACGGGCGCAGCTGTGGCTATGGTTCTGGGGAATGTTGATCACAACCATCCCCTGGCACATCGCCGGCCTGATGGGACAGCCGCGGCGGGTCGCCGCGTTCGATTATGCAGATCCCTTGATGGCTCGCATGGGCCCGCTGGTCGTCATCTCGGTGATCGGTGGAGTAATCCTGTTGGGTTCGGCGATCCTGTTGATCTTCATTCTCGCTCGCTCGCATTTCGGCGCGCGAGCAGAGACCGAACCCTTGGGTTACGCGACTGCCGTGAACCCGCCGCTTCGGTTACCGCCGGCGCTCAACGGCTTTGCCCTCTGGAACGCCACTGTGGCTGTGCTGATGCTTCTCGCCTATGGCTATCCGATCGGGCAGTTCTTCTTCATGAAGCCGCATTCCGTTCCGGCTGTCGCCGTCACGGCGCAGTCGGATTCCAGCGGGCGACCCTAATGGTTCGCGAGCAAGGCCCTTTCAAGCACAGCAATCCCTGGCCCCGCATCGCCTGGGGGACGGTGGCGGCGGCGTTCATCGCTTCCTTCCTGATCGGGTTCTTGGTGCTTGGGCGAATCCAGCAAAATGGCCCTACGCTCAGCGGCTGGGCGGCGTTGTGTCGCGCGATTGGGATAACCGCCGACCACGGGCCGGCAAGCGAGCCACAACCGCCGCAACGAACGCCGACGCGAATTGCCTGGACGCAAGACACGCTGGCCCGCATCGCGTCCGGCAAGGAGCAACACGGCGCTTTCGTCGCCCTCAGTTGCGCGGCCTGCCATGGCCAGGGTGGCGTCAGCTCTTCCGAACTGTTTCCCACCCTCGCCGGCATGAATGCAGCCGCGATCTACAAACAGCTCGATGATTTCCGCTCGGGCAAGCGTGTATGGGCGGCTATGGGCGCGATCGCGACCGCCTTGAGCGATCAAGACTCGGCCGATGTGGCGGCCTATTTCGCCCATCGTCCCGCTGGGTTGGCGCCAGTGGCCGGTGAGGGCATACCTCAGGGCGGCCGCAGTCTGCGCCAGCGAGATCCGGCGATCCGCTTGGTCTTTGCCGGCGATCCCGAGCGCGGCATTCCACCCTGCGCCGCCTGCCATGGGCCTGACGCAGAGAAGCTCGGGGCTCCGGCACTGCGGGGTCAACATACCGAGTACCTCGAACGCCAACTCGCGGCATTCGCCCAAGACGTACGGCAGAACGACATCAACGAACAGATGCGCGTGATTGCCCATGAGCTGAAGCCCAATGAAATGCATGCGGTCGCGGGCTTCTACGGCACCGCGGGTGAGCATGAATAAGGAGAGTGTGATGCGCAAATTGATGCTGTTGGAGATTGCTCTCGGGCTTGCGGTGCTAACCGCCACCAATGCCTCCGCGCAGCTTGCGCAGAAGAGAGTCATCACGTTGGCTGCGGCACGCAAGATGGTCGCCGCTGCCGAAGCCGAGGCGGAACGCAATCATTGGGCCGGCGTTGTTGCCGTGGTCGACGATGGCGGATGGCCAATTCTCGTGGAACGCATGGACAATGCCGCCTTCACCGCCAGTATCGAGCTTGCTCCGGGGAAGGCGCGGACCGCGGCTTTGTTCAAGAAACCCAGCCAAGCGCTCGAGGATGCCATCAACCACGGCCGGATTGCTGCGGTTACCGCGCGTGACTTCATCCTGATGCAAGGCGGCTTACCGATCGTCGTTGATGGCCAGGTGATCGGTGGCATCGGCGCGAGCTTCGATACACCGGAGCACGACGTGCAAGTTGCGCAAGCAGGAGTTGCGGCACTCAAGCCTTGATTGCGCCAGGGCAATCCCGATGAACGAGAACGAGGGGCGCAATTCTGCTAATCACGAACCTGCAGTTTTAGGGCACGCGCCAAATGATCCTGAATCTTTGGCAGGGTTTCCTGGGCAAATGCCTTTAGATCAGGATCTGTACCGTTCGAAATTTCATATTGATAGAGAGCGGCGTTGGCGTTCTGGTAATTGACCTGGCCCCTTACGTAATCGGCATCAAGTGTGTGGCCGCTTTCATGCTGAAGGGTCGACACCATGGTCGCGTAGGCGGCTTTCAGAAGTGTCGGCGGCGGCGCTGGCGCCTTGCTCTTCAGAATCCCCAACAGTGCGTTGTTCACGGTGATGTGGGAACTCACCATCAACTTCGCGTAGCTGCGAATGGCCGCGGTCGTACCCTTGGCTTCGGCAATCCGGCCGGAATCAACCTGAAACGGAGTGCCAAGCGATGTTTGACTGACGAAGTACGCGTCGGACGGCCCGAGTGCAGCGCCGGGTGCACTCGTCGACGGAGTCTGCGCGGCCGAAGTGCTGGTTACAAGTAAAAGAAGGTTGGCCGCGAGGCCAAGACTGGTCGCGGCCGATAGCAACAGCACCTTCATAATAATTCCTCCACTGTAATCGGAAAGCGCGGAAGCGCAGGAGATCCTCTTCTCCGGCGTCAGGCTAGATTCCATTCACGCCCTATCGCTTGCGATTGCTTGCGGTGATTTATGTGCTCTTGACGTTCATGGCCGACGCCAGACCAAACCGGGGCCGGGCGTTCGCAATTCCTCACAAAGCAGGTCAAGTACAAGCAAGCGCCGCTCGCCGCTGCGCCCCCATCATTGCCTGCAATCGGGAGACTGGAAAGCTCATGCCAATACGCACAAAAGGAAATCGAATGCGACGTTCGAATATTCAGATGTTGCTGACGCTGCTAGCCGTCGTCGCCTGCGGTTGCACAACGATGGGAACCGGGTCTGGTTCCACACCATCCGGTGGACATACCACGGTGTTCAACTGGAAGAGTTCGGATGGAATTTCTGGAACCATCACCGCAACACTGTCGGGCGGACAGACCTATAGCGGACAATATTTTCAAATCACCAAAGATACGACAGTCGATAGCATCGGGCCTCTGTGGTATTCAGGCTGGGGCGGAAGAAACGGCTGGAGCGGTTGGGATTACTGGGGGGCATACCCGTCGCCGGACTTCATCACACACTACACCGGGCGCGTGGTGGCGCAGCTCGCCGCACCGAACGGCACGCACATGCGATGTCAATTTCGGCTCGTGCATCCCGCCGATGGAATGAATGGCGGAGGCATCGGGCAGTGTCAGTTGCCCGACGGCACAACGATCGACGCGAACTTCCCCACCGCCTGACACTGGAACGTCGTCGACGCGATGTATGTCGATCAACGCCATGAAATTCACGTTCTCACCGGCTCCAGACACGATTCAGGGCACGAATCGTCTGCCCGCGGTATTGAACCTGTTGCGTGGGAGCGTACAGCGGCTGCGTCAGCATATCCTGGTTATCGTTGCCGTGACCGCGGCAGTCGCGGTGGCGATTGCCGGAATCGCATACTACTGGACGTTTGCACGTTTCTTCGTTTCAACACCTGATGCCTATGTGCAGGCCGATTCGACGCTCGTGGCCTCCCGAGTGTCGGGCTACATAGCGGCGGTTCTGATCGCGGACAACCAACAGGTGCGCACCGGCGAGATCCTGGCGCGCATTGACGACAGAGACTTTGTTGCCGCGCTGGATCAGACGCGCGCCGAGGTGCAGGCCGCTCGAGCCGAGATCGGCGACATTCAGGCACAACTCGCCACGCAGGAGACGCTCGTTGCCAAGGCGCACGCGAGCGTTGCCGCGAGTCGCGCAGCGCTGGATTTGGCGAATCTCAATCGCGTGCGCTATCAGAAAATGGCAAGCATTGGCTTTGGTTCGCTGCAGCAGTCGCAAGAAGCCGATGCGCAGGCGCGCGAGCGCATCGCGGATCTTGCCAGAGATCAGGCGGCACTTGCCACCGCGCAACGCGAGGGGCAGGTACTGGCGGCGAAACTCGCTCAGGCGCAAGCCCTACTGGGTCGCTCGCAGGCCGTTGAACGCCGCGCGGCGCTCGATCTCGGCTACACGGCGATCGCCGCACCCATCGATGGCGTGGTGGCGGCACGCGCAGTGCGCGTCGGACAGTACGTCCAGGCGGGCACGCAGTTGACCGCGTTGGTGCCGTTGCAAGCGGTTTACGTAACGGCCAACTTCAAGGAAACGCAGCTGACGCACGTCCGGGCCGGACAGCCGGTGCATCTACACGTAGACACCTTCCCCGGCAATGCGCTGCGCGGCTGCGTCGACAGTGTTGCTCCGGCCAGCGGTTTGGAATTCAGTCTACTGCCGCCGGACAACGCCACGGGGAATTTCACCAAGATCGTGCAGCGCATTCCTGTAAAGATCCGCCTCGATCCGCACCAGCCTTTGATCGGTCAGCTACGCCCGGGAATGTCGGTTGAGGCGTCCATCGATACTCGGCGGAACGCGACAGCGGCACCGACCGCAAGCTGCGATTCGATTGTGGCGCATTGAGCTGCGAAGTGCCTCCCACAGCGGCCCTTTCTCCCGTCGCTGCCGTTAACGGCGTCCCGCCCTACGGCGACAACATGCAAGCGCCGGCGCTCGCCGCAGAGCGGGCATCGTTCAGGACATGGGTAGCGGTGATCGGCTCGACGATCGGGGCGTTTCTCGCCATCCTCAACATTCAGGTCGTGGGCGCCTCGCTGGCCGACATCCAGGGCGGCATTGGCGCCGGCATCGATGACGGCGGGTGGATCACCACCTCCTATCTGATTGCCGAAATCATCGTGATTCCACTGAGCGGGTGGCTTGCGAATGTGTTTTCGCTGCGCGTGTATCTTCTTACCAGCACAGCTCTGTTCTTGGTTTTGACCGCCGCTTGCGCGTTTGCGCAGACCTTGGGCCAGATGATAGTGATCCGCGCCGCTCAAGGGTTCGCGGGAGGCGTGCTGATACCGCTCTCCTTCAGCATCATTATGACCAAGCTGCCGCGATCACAACATCCGATCGCCCTGGCGATCTACTCGATTGCCGTGATTTTTGCGCCTTCCATCGGCCCGGTGCTCGGCGGCTACTTCAGCGACACTTTCGGATGGCAGGCGGTCTTCTTCCTCAGCCTGCCTGGCGGCCTTGTCATGATTGCAATGCTTTGGTACGCGCTCGACGCCGCGCCGCCACAGCTGCATTTGCTCCGCCAGGGGGACTGGCTGGGTATTCTCACCATGGCGCTTGGTCTCGGCTGTCTGGAAACCGTGCTCGAGGAAGGAAACAAAGACGACTGGTTCGGCTCGCCGTTCATCACGCGTCTCGCGGTCATTGCCGTGGTGAGTCTCGTCATCTTCATCTACGTGGAACTGACGCGCCCCACCCCGCTGCTGCACCTGCGGCTGCTGACGCGTCGTAATTTTGGCCTGGGCACCTGCGCGAATTTTGTCTTCGGATTCTCAATGTTCGGTTGGATCTATCTGGTGCCTCAATATCTGTCGCGCATGCAGGGCTATAGCTCAGAGCAGATCGGCGGAGTGATGGTCTGGCTCGGGCTGCCGCAATTGCTTCTCATCCCGTTCATCCCCAAGGTTATGCAGCGCGTCAACCCGCGCTTGCTGGTCAGGGTCGGCTTTGCACTGTTCAGCGCCGGCAGCTTGCTGGCGATGCCGCTGTCGAATGATTTTTCCGGTCCCGAGTTCTTAAGCTCGAGCCTGGTGCGTGCCGTGGCGCAGGCGATGACGATGACGCCGCTGATGGCGATCGCGATCGAAGGAATTGAGTCTCAATACGCGGGCTCCGCATCGGCGTTGTTCAATGCGATTCGCAACATGGGGGGCGCCGTCGGCATCGCCATCGTGCAGACCTTCCTGACCAAGCGCGAACAGTTCCATTCCAATGTCCTGTCATCGCAAGTGACCCTGCTCGGCGAGAGCGCCCGCCACCGGCTCGAGACCCTGGCCGGCTATTTTCGGGCGCACGCTGTTAGCGACCCGGCGTTGGCGATGCGAGAAGCTGTAGTCGCGGTCGGCCGTGCTATCCAGCATCAAGCGTTTCTTCTGGGATACAGCGACACCGTCGTCATGCAAAGTGCGGTGTTAGGGCTTGGGTTCGTAGCCGTGGTGTTCCTGCGCAGAGCCTCGCCGTCTACCGCAGGAGCTAAAGTCACTTGACCGATCTGCGTTCAAGCATTGCTCACGCAGCAGGCGAGACGGCTTTGCCGCTAACTACCTTGCTGCTTGCCGCTGTGCTGGCCAGCAGCTGTGCGCCTAACGAGCACTACGTGCGGCCCGCCGACCCGCCGCAAACCGGCTATATCCAAACGCCGGTGCAGGCACAGGGAAAGATCGGCGGCGCGGAACATGCTGTTCCGCAGGTATCCCTGGGCGAAGAGCCCCCGGATGCGTGGTGGAGTCTGCTGGGCTCGGATCAGGTAAACCGGTTGGTATTGCTGGCACTGAAGAATAATCACTCACTCGCCGGCGCGAAGGCGCATCTTGCGGCTGCGCGCGAGCGAATTCGAGCGGCGCGCGGCGCCTGGTATCCGCAGGTGGACGCATCTGCCGGCGCGCAGCGAACCCGATTCGGCGCGACGGTACTGGGCCCCCTGGCAAAGGACTTCCCGATATTTTCCGCGTATGCGGCAGGCCCGGAAGTCAGTTACAACCTCGATATCTTCGGTGGCACCAAAGCGCACGTCGCACAGGCCGCCGCGGCCGCGCAATTCGAGTCCGCCGAGTTCGCAGCGGTCGCGCTCAGCGTCAGCGGCAACGTCGTCATCGAGGTGCTCGAGATAGCCACGGTACACACCCAGATCCGGGTAGTGAATGAAATCGTGGCGGACGACGAGCATTTGCTGGGCCTCATTCGCGCCGCGCGCGAGGCCGGCGCCGTGTCCGCGCTGGATGTACTCAGCGCGCAAAGCCAAGCTGACCATGATCGAACTCTGCTGCCACCGCTGCACCAACAGCTGAGCGTGGCGCAAGATGCGTTGGCAAACCTGATCGGGATGGCGCCGCGCGACTGGACGCCGATCGATGCGGATCTTGACGGCATCAGGCCTATGGATAAATTGCCGGTGGTGCTCCCGTCCGAACTCGTGCGCCGTCGGCCCGACATCGGTGCAGCCGAAGCGCAACTGCATGCCGCGAGCGCGGCGCTCGGTGTCGCCACGGCGGAAATGTACCCGCATTTCACGTTGACTGCTCGCATCGGCGAGGAGGGTTTACTCGGCGGCGGCCCCTCCGAAACCGCGTGGAACCTTCTAGGGGGCCTGACGGCGCCGATATTTCACGGCGGTGCGCTGACTGCGCAGCGGCGAGCCGCTGATGACGAATACCGAGCGGCCTTTGCCGCCTACCAGCAAACCGTGCTGAACGCTTTCGCGCAAGTCGCCGATACCCTGCAGGCGCTTGGCAATGACGCTGACTCATTGCGCGCCCAGCGCCAGGCACTGGATTCCGCGAGTGCATCGCTTGCTCTCACCATACAGGGCTATGAGGCGGGCAACGCGGGATACCTGCAGGTACTGGATGCGCAGCGGCTGCAGCAGCAGGCACGACTCGGCGAGGTGTTGACGTCCGGCCAGCGCTATGTCGATGCGGTGAAGCTGTTGCTGGCGGCGGGCGGCCGGGTCGAAATTTCCGAACAGTGACCGGACGCTAGATCAAGTCAAGAGCACATAAGTTAAGACAAGCATTCACATGCGGTCGCCAGGATTTGAACTTAGCCTGGATATCTGGGCGCCGTCGATGCGCTGCGCGGACGGGGTGCGAACAGAGGTGAAATACTCACGATGAATTCAGGACAATCCATCTCGCTCGATGTCAACGGCACGACCGCGCATCTGACCATCGACGATCCAACGATGCCGCTGTTGTACGCGTTGCGTGACAATCTCGGCTTGCACGGCCCGCGCTTCGGCTGCGGCCTCGCCCAATGCGGAGCCTGCACCGTGCATCTCGACGGCAGCGCCATCCGCTCCTGCGTCTTCCCCGCCGTCAGCGCGGTTGGCCACCGCATCGTGACTCTCGAGGGACTCGGCACTCCCGAAAAACCGCATCCGCTGCAGCAGGCATTCATCGACGAACAGGCCGTGCAATGCGGCTATTGCATCAACGGAATGATCATGCAGGCAGCCGCGTTCATGTCATCCAATAAAAATCCGACGGATGCGCAAATAAAGCAAGCATTGGCCTACAACCTATGCCGGTGTGGAACGCACCTGCGCATCGTGCGCGCCGTGAGACGTGCCTGCTGCGGCGCCTGATGAGAAACGCGATGCCGTTGCCGCATTCCGTCAGCCGCCGCGAGATCCTCAAGTTCGGTGGCTTGATTGTGAGCTTCGCCCTGCCGGTACGTCTCGCGGCGGGCAACACCCGTAAGGCCGCGGCAGCAGACCTACCGAAGGTGGTTGCGCCTGATCGGGTCGATGGCTTTCTTGCGATCGGCCGCCATGGAAACGTCACCGTCTTCTCGGGTAAAGTCGATCTCGGCACGGGCGTGCGTACGGCTATCACGCAAATTGCCGCCGAAGAACTCGATGTGCCCATGGCGCGCGTGAACGTCATCCAGGGCGACACCTTGCTCACGCCGGATCAAGGTCCCACTTACGGCAGTCTATCGATCCAAAACGGCGGGGTGCAGATCAGGCTGGCAGCCGCTACCGCACGCCGCGCTCTGCTGCGCAAAGCAGCTCGACGCTTGAATATCGACGAACACGAACTGACCGTCGATGCCGGCGTCATCAAACCCAAACATGGCAGTGCATCGGTCCGTTTCGACGAGCTCATCGGCGGCAGGACCCTTGAGATTGCACTCGACAATGACGCGCCGCTCAAGGATCCAAAGACCTATGTCGTGGTCGGCCGCTCGCAGCCGCGATTGGACATCCCGGACAAGGTAACGGGCCGGTTTACCTACATGCAGGACTTTCGCGTCGCCGGAATGGTGCACGGGCGCGTGGTCCGCCCCCCCGCCATCGGCGCCACCCTATTGTCGGTGGATGCGGACTCGGTCAGCCACGTGCCTGGGCTTCTCAAAGTGGTGCAACGAAAGAATTTCCTCGCGGTGGTGGCCAAAACTGAATGGGGCGCCATCAGCGCTGCACGGCAGCTCAACGCCCGCTGGTCGGATTGGCAGGGGCTGCCGGACGAGGGCAAGATATGGGATTACGTGCGCGCCACCCGGATCGTGAGGGACGATGTGACCAGCAACCGAGGCGATGTCGACGCGGCGCTCGCTGCAGCGGCCAAACGACTGTCGTCGACTTATGACTTTGCCATTCACACCCACGGGTCCATCGGTCCGTCGTGCGCAGTCGCGGCGTTCGAAGGCGGCAAGCTCACCTGTTGGTCGGCGAGTCAGGCAACCCATAACCTGCGCCAGCAGCTTGCGCTCATGTTCGCTATGCCCGATGCGGACGTGCGCGCGATCTACATCGACGGATCGGGGTGCTACGGACGCAATGGCCACGAGGATGCGGCCGCCGACGCCGCGCTGCTTGCGCGCGAGGTCGATCGCCCGGTACGCGTGCAATGGATGCGGGCCGACGAACATGGCTGGGACCCGAAGGGGCCGCCGACGCTCATCGACATGCAAGCGGCATTGGACTCGAGCGGCAACATCAGCGCCTGGTATTCGCAGTTCTATGGACCGGACGGAATAGCTGGCAAAGTCGAGCTCGTGGCGGCCGAACTCGCCGGCATGCCGCATGAGACCGCGATGAGCCCGGGCGGCATCATCGCCGGCACCGCAGTCCCCTACACATTCGCAAACGTCAAGACACTCGCCCATCGGCTTGTGACCACGCCGCTGCGGCCGTCCTGGATCCGTTCACCCGGCCGCATGCAAAGTGGTTTCGCCAATGAAGCTTTCCTCGACGAGATCGCTGTCGCGGCCAATGCCGACCCAATCGAACTGCGCCGGCGCTATCTTGCCGATGATGCACGCGCGCTTGCGGTGCTCGATCGCCTGGCGCGGCTTGCGCATTGGCAGAAGCCGAGCACCCAAAAAAATCAATCCGGCAGCGTCGCCACCGGACGCGGTATGGCCTTCATCAAGTATGAAAACAACCGAACCTATGTTGGCATGGTAGCCACGGTTGAGATCGAGCGCGCAACCGGTGTCATCGCGGCGAAGCACTTCGCCGTGGTACAGGACAGCGGACAGATCATCAACCCCGACGGGGTGAAGAATCAGATCGAAGGTAATATCGTGCAGACGGTGAGCCGAACGCTCATCGAACGGGTACGATTCGACCGGTCGCATGTCACCAGCATAGACTGGCAGAGCTACCCGATCCTGACTTTTCCGGACGTGCCTGAGATCGAGATGGAACTCATCGATCTCCCGCATGAAAGACCGTGGGGCGTCGGCGAACCTTCCGCCGCCATCGTGTCGGCGGCGATTGCCAATGCGGTGTTCGATGCCGTCGGTGTGCGCCTGCGCTCCGTGCCGTTTACGCCGGACAAAGTTCTCGCTGCACTGAAGGCCATCCCGAGCCGGACTTGAGTATTGATGAGCCGCAGCATTCGGGGTAGACCTCTTTATCAGACGAGGAGCGTCATGAAGCAGAGAACGACGGAGAATTCAGTGCGCCTACGCGTCGGCAGGCGCGATCTGCTTCGCGCCGGGGCTGCTGGGATTGTCGTCGCGGCGGCAGGCACTTCGGTCGATGCGGGACGTGCGGCCGAGTCAGCGCGTGCGGGCAGCTCGGTGGGCGCGGGCATACGAGCATTCAAGCTCTACACGGGGCCCGACCAAGTATCGCATGTGCTTGAAGGCACGGTAAACGAAAAGGTTCGAACCGATGTGATTGCCATTCACTTCAAGGAAACGCCCGCGCATTCCTCCGACGATTGGCACGATAGCCCGGAGCCTCAATACGTGATTACGCTGTCAGGAACACTTGAATTCACCACCCGAGACGGCGAGACATTCGTGGTGCGATCCGGCGATGTACTGCTCTCTGAGGACAATCTCGGCACCGGCCACAAGTGGCGCCTGACCGATGATCAACCATGGCGACGCGCATATGTGGTGCTGAGGCCGGGCTCCAAGGATTCCTTCGTGGCGAAGACTGGCGGTTAGCGACCCGCGAGCTCGGCCCAATCCAAGAGTCATAATGAAAAAGGAAAGAAGGCTTTTCGAAACGATTGGAATTTGCTTGGGCCTTGTGGCCATCTTTGGAGTCGTCTGTCGCGCGCAGGCACAGGCCCCTGGCTCGAAATTCGTGGTCGATCCCAACTGGCCAAAGCCGTTGCCTAAAAACTGGGTAATCGGACAAGTGAGTGGTGTATGTGTGGATGCCCAGGATAACGTTTTCATTGTCAACCGGAATGACATGACGGACAAGGAAGCGGAAATTGCGGAGCAGGCGCCGCCGTTCATTGAATTCGATCCAGAGGGCAACGTGGTGAATAGCTTTGGCGACTGGACAGTCGTTCCGAATGTCACCCACGGCTGCAAAATCGACTATGAGAACAACTTTTGGACCGCCGGCAATGGCGATGGGATCGTCCAAAAATACAGCCACGACGGGAAGCTGCTTATGCAGATCGGCAAGAGGGGCGTTCTCGATACGTCCGACGGCACTCTCCAGGGCCGCGCTTTGAACTCGAGTCAAACACAGTTCTACATGCCGTCTGACGTAGCGGTAGACCCCGCAAATGGCGACATCTACGTGGCTGACGGTTATGGCAATAGCCGCATAGCGGTATTCGATCGATCTGGGAAATTCCTTCGTCAGTGGGGACATCAGGGGACGAAGCAGGAGGCCGATGCGGGTGTGGGCGGTGCGTTCATGCGAGTTGTGCATTGTGTGGTCATCGGCAACGACAGGCTAGTGTATGTCTGTGACCGACAGAGCGACCGGATCCAAGTCTTCGATAAAATGGGAAGCTTCAAACACAATATTTGGATCAAGAGAGAACACAGCGTTCCAGATAATTGGGGCACCACATGGTGGATCGGCTTTTCTCCCGACCGAGAACAAAAATACATGTACGTAGACGACGGCGGCGACGAGCAGATCAAGATTCTCGACCATGCGAGCGGAGAGGTTGTCTCAAGCTTCGGGCGTCCGGGTCACCAGGTCGGTGCATTTACTCACGCCCACACTTTGGCGGTTGATTCCAAAGGGAATGTCTATGTAGCCGAGACAGACTGGGGCAGGAGAGTCCAAAAATTCAAGCCGGTGAAATGATGGTACCTCGCAAGATTCTGACTGGCGCAGGACTGTCAGAAAATCTGTGTGCTGAGACTGGCCGTTGCCGGCGCGCAGCGCCAGTCATGGATCATGCAGTCGGCTGTCGGACCAGCCGCCGCCCAAGTCGCCGATCAAGGAAACAGTATCGACCAGACGGCTCTCCTCAACGGTCAGCGCATTTTGCTGATTGCTCAACTGAGTCTGCTGGGCCACAGCCACGGTGGTGTAATCCACCGTACCCGCCTGAAATTCCGCGAGCGCGATTTCCGTCCCGCGGATGGCGTCGTGCACCGCGGTATCGAGCGCCCTCGCCTGGTCGGCAAGAATGCGCAGCCCCGAAAGATCGTTCTCCACAGCCTGGAAAGCGTTGAGCACGGTGCTGCGATAGCTCGCGACGGCAGCCTCGTAGGCCGCCTTGGCGGCCTGGACTTCGGCATGGCGCTCTCCGAAATCGAACACCGTCTCGGTGCCGGTCGCGCCGATCGACCAGACCTGATTGGCGCTGTGTAGTAGCCCCTGCAGGGGCGATTGCGAAAACCCCGCCGCCCCCGATAGCGAGATCGTCGGGTAATAGGCCGCAACCGCAATCCCAATCGCGGCGTTCTGCGCCTTCATGGTGCGTTCGGCGGCGGCGATGTCGGGGCGGCGCTGCAGCAGCGTCGAGGGCAGCCCCGCCGGGACTGCCGGCAACATCGGCACGCCCTCGCTGTGCGGAATGTCGAGGTCCTCCGGATTCCTGCCTACCAGCACCGCGATGGCATGCGCATATTGCGCGCGCGCGACTCCGAGACCGATGAGCAAGGACTGCGAAGTCTCGAGCGCAACTTGAGCGGTGATGACGGCCGAAGGCGGGGTCGCTGTGATGCCGGCCGCTCCCTGGGCCTTGGTGACTCGCAGCGCGTCCCGATACGCGTCGACCGTTTTTTGCTGCAAATCGATGTTGGCATCGGCAATCCGCAGTTCTATCACGGTAGTGGCCAGCAAGGTCTGTTCCGACAAAGTGGCGTTGGCCAGCAGCGCTTCGTCGGACTGAGCAATTGCGGCATTCTCTTCGATCAAACGGCGCACCTTGCCCCAGAGGTCGGGCGTCCAGCTGGCCGTGCCTTCGAGCGTAGCCGAATTGATCACGCTGCCGGTGCGCGTGGGCGTACCGGCGCCGCCGATAGCGGCACCGCTTCCCGCATTGCCGGGGCCGCCCGAGCGGGTCGCAGATCCCGCGATGCCGATGCTCGGAAACAATTGCGCACGCGCGACCTTCACCTCGGCCAATGCCTCCTGGTAGTTTGCATAGTTCTGGCGCACGGTCTGATTCGACACGGCGACCAGCGGTTCGAGCTCATCCAGCAAGGGATCGTGAAAGTCCGTCCACCAATCGCCCTTGGGCGCCGCATCCGCCGGCGCGGCCGCCGTCCAGCCGGGCGGCTCCTTGTATTGCTCAGGCACCGGCACCGGCGGGCGGTGGTAATTGGGGCCGGCCAGGCAACCGCCGAGCAATCCGCTGGCCAAGCCGACGAAACACCATTTGACGCCGAGGGTATTCATGCGTCCGCGCTCAAATCTTTGCGCCATGACATTTCCGATGTCCACGCGCGCAGCTTCACGCGTAGACGGTCAAGAGAGAGATAGATTACGGGCGTTGTGTACAAAGTGAAAATCTGGCTGAAAATCAGCCCCCCCATGACCGTGATGCCCAAAGGCTGGCGCAGCGATGCGCCCTGGCCGATGCCGATGGCCAGCGGCAGCGCGCCGAGCACGGCCGCCGCCGTGGTCATCATGATGGGCCGCAAGCGAATCACCGCGGCCTCGTGAATCGCGGCCTGCGCCTCGACTTTTTGCTCGCGCTGCAAATGTATGGCGACGTCAATCATCATGATCGCGTTCTTTTTGACAATGCCTATCAGCAGGATGATGCCGATCAGAGCGATCACGGAAAACGGCGTGCCAAAGATCAGCAAGGCCAATGTCGCGCCGATGCCGGCAGACGGCAGTGTGGAGAGGATGGTTACCGGATGAATGGTGTTCTCGTAGAGAATACCGAGCACGATATAGACGGCCGCTAACGCCGCTAGAATCAACAGCGGCATCGCCGACATCGATTGCGCGTAAACCTGTCCGGCCCCGGCAAAGCTGCCGTGAATGGTGGCCGGCATACCAAGATCGTGCATGGCCTTGTCGATGGCCGCGGCGGCCTTGCTCAAGGAGCCACCGGGCGGCAGGTTGAAGGAAATGGTCGCAGCCACGAGCCCACTCTGATGGTTGACTTGAGTCGCGGTGTGATTATTGAGGTACGTGGCAAGAGCAGGCAGCGGCACCATGGTCTCCGCTGCGGTGCTGTCCGCACTGCCGGTGGAGCTTCCGCCCCTGCTATTGGAAATGCTATTTGTCACTGAATTGGCCTGCGCACTGGCGTTCAGCGAATTGGTGCCCGCGGTCGAGCTTTGCTTGCTCGAGACCGCAGCGTAAGGCGTCGTCCCGCTGACGGTACCTCCCGGCGCTTGAGTCTGCTGGGTGCCGCTTGGATTGCCGGCTGCGGTGCTGAAGTACATGCGCTCGAGCATCTGCGGGTACTGCCAATACCGCGGCGCCACCTCCATCACCACGAAGTATTGGTTGAATGGGTTGAAAATGGTGGACACGGTGCGCTGGCCGAACGCATCGTAAAGGACATTATCGATCTGGTTCGGCGCAAAGCTGTAACGCATTGCGGTTGCGCGGTTGATGGTGACGTAGGTCTGCAGCCCGTTCTGCTGCAGGTCCGAATTGACGTCCACGATCTCGGCGCGATACTTGTCCAACTCCGCCAACAGCTTGGGAGTCCAGGTGTACAGCCCGCCGGTATCGTCGCTGGTCAACGTGTATTGATATTCGGCGGCAGATTGCCGGCCGCCGATGCGCAGGTCCTGGACCGCTTGTAGAAACAGTCGGGCCCCGGACACCTGGTTGAGCTTGGGCCGCAGGCGCTGCACCACTTGATCTGCCGAGAGATGCCTCTGTGCGAGGGGCTTGAGGCCCACAAACACATTGGCGTTGTTGAGGGCACGGGTCCCGGTGAAGCCGATCACCGTCGCGACCGCTGGATCCGTCTCCACGATCTGCTGCAGCTGCGCAAGCTTTTGCTTCATCGCCTGGAAGGATATGCTCTGGTCCGCGATGATCTGGCCGATCAACAGCCCATTGTCCTGTTCCGGGAAAAAGGTCGAGGGCACCAGCCTGAACAAGTAGACATTCAGCACGATCATGGCGATCAGCAGCACTCCGACCAGCAGCGCATGATCGAGCACCGCGCTCAAGGAACGCGAATAGGCTTTCTTGAAGCGCTCGAACAGCGCCTCGGCCCAGCTTGCCCACCTGGCCTTGGTGCGCAGCTCGCCGCCGCGAGCGAGCAGATAAGCGCACATGGTAGGCGTGACCGTGAGTGACATCAGCAGCGACAAGAGGATCGCTATCGAAAGGGTCACTGCGAACTCGTGAAACAACAAGCCGATGATACCCGGCATCAGCAAGATCGGAATGAACACCGCGATCAGCGATAGGCTCATCGAGATCACCGTGAAGCTGACCTCGGCGCTGCCGCGCAGCGCAGCCTCGCGCACGTCCATTCCGGCCTCGATGTGCCGAACGACATTCTCCAGCACCACCACGGCATCGTCGACCACGAAGCCGGTGGCGATGGTCAACGCCATCAGCGAGAGATTGTCGATGCTGTAGCCGAGCAGGTACATCGGCCCGAAGCTGCCCAGGATGGACAGCGGCAGGACCGCCGCCGGCATCAGCGTGGCACGCGGCGATTGCAGGAACACGAACACCACACCGATCACCAGCAATACGGCCAAAAATAGTGTGCGCTCCGTGTCCCCCACCGCGGCGGTCACCGATTGCGAGCGGTCGGATGCGATATGCACTTCGATGTTGGGCGGCAGAGTCGCCTCGATCGAGGGCAGCACCTTCTTGATCTGGGCAACGGTCTTGATGATATTGGCGCCGGGCAGCGGAAAGATCACGACTCCAACTGTCGGCGTGCCGTTGTACAGACCCGCGTTGCGGATATTTTCGTTGGAATCCTCGACTTCGGCGACATCGCGCAGCAGCACCGCAGCGCCGTTGCGGTAGGCGATCACCAGGTCACGATAATCCGCGGCCTTGCTCGCCTGATCATTGGAAATGACCTCGTAGCGCTGGTCGCCCTGATCAATGTGGCCTTTGGCGCTATCCGCGTTGGCCGCACCGATTGCGGCGCGCACATCCTCGAGCCCGACGCCGTAACTGGCGAGTTTGTCGGGCTCGAGTTCGACCCGTACCGAGGGCAACGCGCTGCCGCCGAGCGTAATCTGGCCGACGCCGGTGATCTGTGAAATCTGCTGCTGGATGATGGTATCGGCTGAATCATAGAGCTGCGACGTTGTCAGTGTGCTCGAAGTCAACCCGAGGATGATGATCGGCGAATCCGCCGGGTTGTATTCCCGGTAACTGGGATTATTGCGCAGCGTGCTTGGAAGGTCGGCGCGTGCCGCCTGGATGGCTGCTTCCACATCGCGTGCGGCGCCGTTGATATCCCGGTTCAGCGCGAACTGGACGGTGATCTGCGCCGACCCGACCGTGTTGGTGGAGGTCAACTCGGTCACGCCGGAGATCGTCGCCAGGCGCCGTTCCAGCGGCTCGGCCACCGTTGAGGCCATGATGTCCGGACTTGCGCCCGCCATCGACGCCTGCACCACGATGACGGGAAAGGTGACATTCGGCAGTGGCGCGACGGGCATATGGAAATACGCCAGCAAGCCCGACAAACCGATGGCGATCGCCAGCAATGTGGTCGCCACCGGCCGATTGATGAACAGCGCTGGAATGTTCACACGGCGGCCTCGGCCGGGGCTTCAGGCAGCTTGGGGCCGAAGCGCCGCGACAGCCGATCGAACAGAAGATAAATCACCGGCGTGGTGAACAAAGTCAGCATCTGACTCACGATCAAGCCGCCGATGATGGCGAGGCCTAGCGGCCGTCGCAGCTCCGAGCCCGTGCCGGTGCCGACCAGCAGCGGCAGTGCGCCGAGTATCGCCGCCATCGTTGTCATCAGGATCGGCCGGAAACGCAGCAGCGATGCTTGAGAGATCGCCTCTTCCGGCGTCTTGCCGTGGTGGCGCTCCGCTTCGAGCGCGAAGTCGACAATCATGATGCCGTTTTTCTTGACAATGCCGATCAGCAGCACGATACCGATGATGCCGATTACATCGAGGTCCTTGCCGGCCAGCATCAGCGCGAGCAACGCGCCGATTCCGGCGGAAGGCAGCGTGGATAGAATCGTCACGGGATGGATATAGCTTTCGTAAAGCACGCCCAGAACGATGTACACCGTGACGAGCGCTGCCATCAGCAGGAACACTTCGCTCGATAGCGAGTCTTGAAAGGCCTGCGCAGCGCCTTGAAAGGAGGTCGTGATCGAGGGCGGCAGCTGCAGCGCTTTTTCCGCCTGTTCGATCTGATTCACGGCCGTGCTTAAGGAGGCATCCTGGTTCAGATTGAACGATATGGTGACCGCCGGAAACTGCGCCAGGTGGCTGATCACCCGCGGCGAATTGGTAATCTTGATATCGGCGATTGCGCTCAAGGGTACTTGGCCGGTGCCGCCGGTCTGGGTCGGCAAGTACAGGTTGCCGAGCGCCCTAAGATTCGGCAGGCTCTCGGGCTTGGCGACCAACACCACCCGGTACTGGCTGGACTGGTTGAAAATGGTGGAGACGATGCGCTGGCCGAGCGCATCGTAGAGTGCATTGTCGATGGTCGCCGGTGTAATGCCATAGCGCGCGGCCAATTGCCGGTTGACTTCGACGTCGACGCTCAAGCCATCGCTGTTCAGATCGCTTGTGACATCCGTGATCGATTTGATCTGCTGCATCCGCCCGATCAGCTCGGGCACGTATTTGCCGAAGGCTGCTTGGTTCGGGCCTCTGAGCACGAACTGATACTGATTCGGCGAAATCACCGTGTCGAGCGTGAGAGCCTGCTCGGGCTGCAGATACAGCTTGACGCCGGACACGCCTGCGACCTCATCCTGAAGGCGCCGCGCGATCTGCGAGGCGGTGAGCGAGCGATCGTTGTGAGGCCGCAGAATGATCAGGAAACGGCCATTGTTGAGCGTCGTGTTGGTGCCATCGATGCCGACATAGGAGGTGAGCGAGGTCACGTCAGGATCCTTGAGGATCGCATCGGCGAGCGCCGCCTGGCGGGCCGCCATCGCTTGGTATGACACCGAGTTATCGGCCACGCTGATGGCCTGGATCACGCCCACGTCCTGCACCGGAAAGAGACCCTTGGGAATTGCGATGTACAAGAGCGCGGTCAAGACCACGGTCACTGTGGCGACCACCAAAGTCAGTGTCTGGTGACCCAGCACCCAGCGTAGGCCCCGATCATAGGTCGCAAGCGTTTTGTCGAACACGCGCTCACTGATTTGCTCGAAGCGGCTTGGCCTTCTCTCGGCCTTGCGCTTGAGGATGCGCGCGCACATCATCGGCACGAGGGTCAAGGAAACCACGGCGGAAAGCACGATGGTGACGGCAAGCGTCACCGCAAATTCGCTGAACAGACGGCCGATCACGCCGCCCATGAACAGCAGCGGAATCAGCACCGCGATCAGCGAGATGGTCAGCGACATGATGGTGAAGCCGATCTGCCCCGAACCTTCAAGCGCCGCTTCCAACGGGGTCTTGCCAGCCTCGAGATATCGCACGATGTTCTCGATCATCACAATCGAATCGTCCACCACGAAGCCGGTCGCGACAATCAGCGCCATGAGGGAGAGGTTGTCGATCGAGTAGTTCAACTGGTACATGATCGACAGCGTGCCGATGAGGGACACCGGTACGGAAATGCTCGGGATGATGGTCGCTGGTACGTTGCGCAGGAATACGAAGATAACGAGCACCACCAGCGCGATCGCAAGCAGCAGCTCAATGGCTGCATCCGATACCGAGGCACGGATCACATCGGTGCTGTCGGCGACGATCTGCACATGCATCGACTGCGGCAGGCTTGCCAGCAGTTGCGGAAGCTGTTTTTTGATCTGATTGACGGTAGCGATCACGTTCGCCCCCGGCTGGCGCATCACATTGAGTACAATCGCGGGCACGCGGTCATACCAGGCGCCTTGTTCGATGTCCTGCGCGGCCTGGGTGACCCGGGCGACATCTTTCAAAAACACCGGGGCGCCGCTCTGGTAGGCGATGACAGTATTCAGATAATCCTTGGGGTCCTGGATCTGATCATTGTCATTGATGGTGTAATCCAATTCCGGGCCGTCAAAATTGCCTTTGGGCTGGCTGACATTGATGTTCGCGAGCAAGGTGCGCAGATCGTCGATATTGAGCCCGTAACCCGCCAACTTTTGCGGGTCCGCCTCTACTCGGACCGCCGGTATGTTGCCTCCGGATGGCGTGACGAGCCCCACCCCCGGCACTTCGGAGATCTTCGACGCGAGCCGATTGTTGGCGATGTCCTGTAATTGGGTGAGCGCCAGGGATTCGGACATGACAGCCAGCGTCAGGATCGGCTGATCGGCGGGATTAACCTTCGCATAGACCGGTGGTGCCGGCAGCCCGCTCGGCAGCAAGCTGTTTGCCGCGTTGATAGCCTGCTGAACGTCCTGCTCGGCGACGTCGAGGTTGAGCTCGAGATTGAATTGCAAGGTGATGACCGAGGCGCCGGCGGCGCTGGCGGAGGTCATCTGCGTCAGGCTGGGAATCTCGCCCAACTGTACCTCCAGCGGCGCCGTCACGGTGGTTGCCATGACCTGGGGACTGGCGCCGGGGTAGAAAGTCTGTACCTGGATGGTCGGATAATCGACGTCCGGCAACGAGGATACCGGCAGGAACCGAACGGCAACAGCGCCGACGAGCACGAGCGCAATCATGAGCAGCGAGGTGGCCACCGGCCTTAACACAAAAAGTCGGGAAACGTTCATGGGGCGCGCATGGACTGTTGAGTTTCACTTAGCCGCTGGTGGGCACGCTTGCGCCTTGCGCGGGCGTGCCGGACTTCTTTTTTTTGTTCGCGGCCGGCGCCGCCGCAGGCGTCGAGGGCGCGGTTCCGGACGCAGTGGTTGCCGCGGCAATGCTGATCTTGGCGCCATCGGTAAGCCGGTCGGTGCCATCGATGACGACGGTGTCGCCGACGTTGAGCCCGGATAGTATGGCGGTATTGATTCCGTCGCTCGCGCCTGGAGTGACCTTGTGCACGGATACCGTGTTATTGGAGTTGGCCAAGTAGACGTAGTTGCCCGGCGCGCCGCTGAGCACCGCCGCCGTCGGCACGAGCACGGCCTGACTCAAGGTATCGACGAGCATCCTGACGTTGACAAACTCGTTTGGGAACAGCGCCTCGTCATCGTTCGCGAAGTTCGCGCGCAGCGCGACCGTGCCGGTGCTGGTGACCATCTGGTTGCTGATCGCGTACAGCGTGCCGGTGGCAATTGCGCGCGTGTTGTCGCTCGTGTAGGCGGTGACCGGCAACTTCGCGCCGGAATTGACGCGTTCGATCACCTTGGCAAGGTCGTTCTGGGCAACGGCGAATTCCACGGTCGTAGGCTTCAGGGTGGTGATAACAACGATGCCCGGTGAACTCGAGGCCGTGACGTAATTGCCGGGATCAATCAGCCGCAGGCCAACGCGGCCGGCGACGGGCGCGGTAATGCGGCAATACTGCAGATCCAGCTTGAACTGGGCAATATTGGCCTCATCCGACTTGACCTGGGCTTCGTCCTGTTTGACCAGGAATTCCTGATCGGTGACGGTCTGCTCGGCGATGGCCTTTTGCGCGCGCAGCAGCTCGAAACGCGCAAGGTCGGCGCGGGCCTGGTCCAGCAACGCCTGATCTTTGACAAGCGCCGCCTGCGCCTGCTGCAGGTCGAGCTCGTACTGTCGCGGGTCGATTTGCGCGAGGAACTGCCCTTTCGCCACATCCTGGCCTTCCTTGTAGCCGACCTCGGTCAGATAGCCGCTCAACTGCGGCAGCACGGTCACTGTGGCGATCGGCGTGACCGTGCCTAGCTCTGACAGCGTTTCCGGCATGTCACCATGGGTCGCGGCTGCAACCTTGACCGATTGCGGCGCAGCGCCATGCGCGGCTGGCTTGCGTTCGAATAGACGCACAAGGACAACAACAATCAGGACCGCAGCCACCAATCCTAGGATCCAACGCGTACGGTGGCTTCTTCGGCCCGTTCCTGCCTGTGGGTCCTGCGTTTCGCTCATACCGCCTCAGGATGCAGTGCCATCCGCGCCATGTTGCCGCAAATTGGCGCGCGCGACCACCTCCTATCCGCGCGGCTTAGCGTCCATTGTAGTGGCGTACCGCGCCTGGACGGAATCCTCCCAGCCGCCGCCGAGCGCGCGGATGAGATCGACGCTGGCGGTCAACTGCAGCGTATCGAGAGCGAGCGCCTGCAGCTGGTTCTGCAGGAGCGCGGTCTGCGAAGTGACGACCGTGAGGTAGTCGGTGGCGCCTTGCTTATAGAGCGCCATGGAGAAATCCAGCGTGCGTTGTGCGGCGTCGACCGCGGCCTTTTCATCGACGCCCGCGTCATGATAATGATTGAGTGTGGCGAGGCTGTCCTCGACCTGCTGAAACGCGCTGACGGCGGTACTGCGGTAATACGCGGCGGAGGCATCGAACTGAGCGCGCGCTTGCGCGACCTGAGCACGGCGCAAGCCGCCATCGAACACGCTCAACAGGGCGTTCGGCCCGACCGCCCAAAATGCACTCGGCGCGCTCAGCCAGTTCGAGAAGGATTTGCTCTCGAAGCCGCCCTGGGCACCGAGGGTAAGCGTGGGAAAATAGGCTGCGCGCGCGACCCCGATGTTGGCATTGGCCGCCATCATGCGCCGCTGCGCGCCCGCGATGTCCGGACGGCGCTGCAGCAGGGTTGCGGGGACGCCACTGGGAATCTGGGGCAATGTGATCGCGACGATCTGCGGCTTGATCGCAAACGTCGACGCCGACACGCCGAGCAACGCCGCGATTGCGTGTTCCATCAGCGCGCGCTGCGCGAGAGTCTGCGCCGCCTGGGAGCGTGCCGCATCGAGCTGGGTCTGCGCCTGCGAGACGTCGAGGCCGGGTGCGATGCCGGCCTCATGACGCTGTTCGGTTAGCTTCAACGCGCGTGTATAAGCCTGCACCGTCTCATCGAGGATCGCGCTGTCGCGATCGAGGCTGCGCAGCTGAACGTAATCCTCGACCAGCTGCGCAATCAGCGACAGCCGAGCGTTCTCCAGATCCGCGGCGGCGGCGGCGGCGTTGGCCTGGCCCGCGGCAACCTCGTTGTGAATCTGCCCCCACAGGTCCAGTTCGTAGCTGACGTTGCCGCCTACCGAGTTATAGTTGTAGTAGGCCGGCGCCGTGGGTAATCGCAGCGGTGCGTTGATCGAATCACGATTCCGCGTGACGTTGGCGTTGGCTGCAATCGTGGGAAAGAGCCCCGCGCGCGCCTGATCGGCGAGCGCCCGAGCCTGCGCATAATTGGCAAATGCAGCGGCGAGCGTCGGATTTCCGGCGATCAGACTTTTCTCAAGCTCGTCGAGCTCCGTGCTGTGGTACAGCGTCCACCAGCTGTCGCGCGGCAGTCGGTCGGCCGGCTGCGCCCGTGTCCATGGCCCCAGCTCCTTATAGGCATCCGCAGTGGGAATGTCCGGGGTCTTGAGCGGTGGCGCGAGCGAGCAAGCGCCGAGCAGCAACGTCAGAGCTGCGCAGGACCACGGTTTGCCTCTAACCTTTATCATTCTTGTTCTTCGATGTTCCTGCTAGCGCGCCACTCGAGGATGAGACGGCGAGGCGTACCTCGGCGCCACTGATAATTCCATCCGGCGGGTTCTGGATCACGCGATCGTTCGGCGAGAGTCCAGAGGCGAGTTCGATGACCGCGCCCAGGTCGCGTCCCACTATCACCGGCTTGAGCAGCACATGATTGTCCGCACCGACGGTCGCGATGGACAGCCCCTTGGCGTCGAAAATTAGCGAGCTCGATGGGACGCTGAGCACTTGGGCGACGGCGGCGATTTGCAGATGGATACTGGCGTAGTCGCCCGGCATCATCTCACCCGCGCTGTTGTCGACAATGAGCTGCATGAGGGTCGTACCGGTGCTTGGATTGACCGACTGGGCCGAATCCTCAACCGTTCCACTATAGGTTTTGCCGGGATGTTCGGGCACAGTGATCGTGGCCTTGGTGCCCGGCGGCACGCTCGGCACATAGTTCTGCGGCACGTTGACATAGACGCGCAGCTTGTTGGTTTCGGAAACCACGAACAGCTGCGCGCCGCCGGCGGCTCCCACGTTGATAAGAGCGCCGATGTCGGTGTCGCGCGCGGTGACGATGCCGTCGAACGGCGCAATCAAACGTTTGAAGCCCTGTTCTGCGACCAGCTGGTCGACGTTCGCCTGCGCCGCCTTGACCTGGGCGATATTGGCGTTCCAAGTGAACGTGCGCGTGTCGACGTCTTGCTTCGCGACCGCGTCGGTGCTGGCCAACGACTGCCAGCGCTCGGCGGTGATTTGCGCGAGCTTGGCATTAGCCTCGGCGACGCTCAAGGCAGCGCGCGACTGCATGAGCTGCTGGTCGAGATCCGGCGTATCGATCTCGGCGAGCACGTCGCCGGCCTTCACTTTGCTGCCGATATCGTGCTTCCAGCTTTTTAGATAGCCCGGCACGCGCGCGTAGATGGGTGCGCGGATGTACGCTTCCAGGCGCCCGGGCAGGTCCAGCCCGGCGGAGTTCTCCACGTGGCTTGGCGTCACGACCGATACGGTCGGCACGGCCTGCGCTTCGGTCAAATCGTGCAGGCGCGAGGTTTGCGCCGCGCGCGAAAGGAGGCCGTAAGCCACGATGACAAGGGCGAGGAGCACGAATGCGCCGCCGACCAGGCGCAGGCGGCGCGCAACGGTGCGGCCGGGACTTTCATCAGGCTGGGGCATGAAATCCTCCCAAGTTGGCTTGCGGCACCGGCTTTGGGACGTAGTGCCGGTGAACGATGCTGAACATCACGGGGACAAAGAATAGAGTCGAGACGGTGGCGAAGATCAAGCCGCCGATCACGGCGCGGCCGAGCGGCGCATTTTGCTCGCCGCCCTCTCCCAGACCCAGCGCCATCGGCAACATGCCGATCACCATCGCGAGGGCCGTCATCAACACCGGGCGCAGCCGCACGAAGCCAGCCTCGAGCGCGGCTTGCGTCGCGTCGCCGATCTCGATGAGCTTCTCGCGCGCGAAACTGATCACCAGCACGCTGTTCGCGGTCGCCACGCCCATGCACATGATCGCACCCGTGAGCGCCGGCACGGAGAGCGTGGTATGCGTCGCAAACAGCATCCAGACGATGCCGGCGAGGGCCGCAGGCAATGCGGTGATGACAATGAAGGGGTCGCTCCAGGACTGGAAGTTGATTACGATCACGAAATAGACCAGCACGATCGCGCCCAACAGACCGAACAGGAGCCCGGAGTAGGCGCTGTTCATGGTCGCCGTCTGACCGACCAGGGCGATGATCGAACCTTTCGGCTTGTCTTTGTCGTTCCGGGCGACGATCTTCTGGATATCGGTGGAAACCGCACCCAAATCACGCCCCTGGGTCGTCGCGTAGATCTCCACCATCGGGGAAATGTCGTACTGCGAGACCACGGCGTTGCTGTGGGTACGCCGGATAGTGGCGATCCCGCCGAGCACAGTGGTCGGCGCGCCCGTGGCATTGATCGGCAGGTTCTCAAGCGCCGGCAGTGTGTCGAGCTGGTATTGTGGAGTCTGCAGTGCGATCGGGTAAGTGACGCCGTTGTTCTCGTTGAGCCAGTAGGTGGGTGCAACCTGGCTGGAACTTGCGAGGTTCACGACCAGGCTGTTGGTCACGTCGGCGGCGGTGACACCTGTGTACTGCGCGCGGGTTCGGTCGAGATCGACATCGATCGTCGGTTGCCGGGCCGATTGCTGGATGCGCGCATCGGCGATACCCGTGATCTGGCGGATCTGACCCAGAAGCTTGTTGGCGTAAGCATAGTCCGCGCCAAGATCGTTGCCGCGGACCTGCAGATCGATCGGCGCCGGCGCGCCGAAATTGAGGATCTGGCTGACGATATCCGCCGGCAAAAACGCAAAACTCATGCCGGTGAAACGGCGCGGCAGCAGGTCACGCAGCCGGGCGACGTAATCGGCGGTCGGCGCGTGCCCCGGGTTGAGCGAGATTTGAATGTCTCCGTCCGACTCACCAATCGTGCCGGTGTTGTTGTAAACGGTATTGATCGACGAAATGTATGTACCGATATTGTCGACCACTGCCGCCACCTCGGCACGCGGGATTGCCTGGCGAATCACCTTCTCCACATCGGCGAAGCGCGCGGCGGTTTCCTCGATGCGCATGCCCACGGGTGCACGGACGTGTAGCAGGATCTGACCACCATCCACCTGCGGAAAGAAATTACGTCCGAGAAATGGTGCGAGCAGGAACGAGACGGCGATGAAGCCGAGAAAGCCTGGGACGAAGAGCCCGCGCTGCGCGATGGCGAGCGCAAGCAGCTCATGGTATCCGGCGCGCAATCGCGCGAAGCGCTCCTCGAAGCCGTGCTGAAAGCGCACCAACGGATTTTTCGATGGCGACGGCTCGGTAGCCTTGCTCTGTCCGTCGACATGCGCCGGGTGCGCGCGCAGAAGATATTTCGCCAGCGTCGGCACCAGCGTGCGCGACAGCAAAAACGAGAAGACCATGGCGAACATAACGCTCTCCGCCATCGGCACGAACAGGAAACGCGCCACGCCGTTGAGGAAAAACATCGGAACGAACACGATACAAATACACAGCAGCGACACGAACGCCGGCACGACGATTTGCGAGGCGCCGTCCATGATCGCGGTTTCCACCGGCTTGCCTTGTTCGAGATGGTAGTTGATGCTCTCGATCGTCACCGTCGCCTCATCGACGAGTATCCCAACGGCGAGCGCCAGCCCTCCCAAAGTCATGATGTTGAGTGTTTCGCCCAGCGCCGATAGCGTGGCGATCGCGCCCAAGATCGCCAGCGGAATTGAGGTGGTCACGATCAAGGTCGAGCGTGCGCTGCCCAGGAACAGCAGGATCATGAGACTGGTCAGCGCCGCGGCGATCACGCCTTCGCGGATCACGCCCTGGATCGAGGCGCGCACGAATATTGACTGATCGCCGATCGGCTTGATGTCGAGTGCGTCCGGCAGCGAGGGCCTGATGATCTCCAGCATCTTCTTGATGCCGCTGACGATGTCGAGCGTCGAGGTCGTACCGTTCTTGAACACACTCAAGAGCACCGAGCGGTTGCCGTCGACGTGAACGATGTTGGTCTGCACCGCATTGCCGTTGTGAACCTGCGCGACGTCGTGCATGTAGACCATCGCGCCCCCGACGCTCTTGATCGGCAGGTCGCCGAGCTCTTGAATTTTCGAGGGAGCACTGTTGAGGTTGACGGTGTATTCGTAGTGGGCGATTTTCTCCGTGCCGGCCGGGGTGATGAGGTTCTGCGCGGCGAGCGCATTGGCAACGTCAAGGCCGGTCAATCCGCGCGACTGGAGCGCGGCGGTGTCGAGGTCGAACATCACCTGCGGGGTTTTGCCGCCGAACGGCCAGGGGATGCCCGCGCCTTGCACTGTGACCAGGCGCGGACGCACGAAGTTCATGCCGAGATCGGCAAGACTTTGCTCGGTCAGGCCCTTGCCTGACAGCGCAAGCTGGATGATCGGCACCGTCGAGGCGCTGTAGTTGACGATCAGCGGCGGCGTCGCGCCGGGCGGCATCTGCTTGAGCAGGGTCTGCGAAATCGCGGTGACCTGCGCGTTGGCGGTGGCGATATTGGCCGTCGGGTGAAAAAAGATCTTGACGATGCCGAAGGTGGTGTACGAATTTGCCTCGATGTGCTCGATATCATTGACCGTCGTGGTCAACGCGCGCTCGAACGGGGTGATGATGCGCCCGGCCATCGGGTCCGGCGGCAAGCCCTGGTACTGCCAGGCCACGCCGATGATGGGTATGTTGATGCTCGGAAAAATATCGACCGGCATTCGCAGCGCGGCGAGCGTACCGAGCAAGAGTATGAGCAGGGCCGCTACGATAAACGTATAGGGCCGGCTCAGCGCGATGCGGACTATGGCGAGCATGGGGGCACTGCAAGCATGATCATTGCCGCTAGTGGGCGGACGACGACGATGTCACGGCGGCCTGACGATCGCCGGCGTCCTGAGTCGCCAATCCACCGATGGCCGCCCAATCTAGCTTCTCGCCGCCCTGGGCGATGAGCCGCAGAAATCGATCATGCAGCAGGCTTCCCAGCGGCATGGGCACACGCAGACTCTCGGCGGCCGCCAGTGTCAGGCGGATGTCTTTGTATCCGAGCGGGGCGGCGAAGCCCGCCGGCTCAAAGTCACCTTTGGCGATCAGGGCGCCGTAGGTCTTGTACGCCGGTGCGGTGAATATGGTAGATGTGAGGAGCTCGATGTACGCGTGCCGGTCGATGCCGGCCTTGCCGATGAGCGCGACGGCCTCGCCGAGGGCCTCGATGGCGGAGGCCAGCAGAAAATTGCCGCTGAGTTTCACGAGATTCGCCGCCGACGGCTCCGAACCCATTGAATACACTTTCTGTCCCATCGCGCCGAACAGCGGCTGACACGCATCGATCGCCTTGGGGTCGCCGGCGGCGACGATGAACAGCTTGCCGGCCGCCGCCATTTCCGGTCGCCCAAACACCGGGGCGGCCACGTAGCGTTGCCCGGCTTGCGCGTGCGCTTGCGCCAGGCGCTTCGAGAGCGCGACACTGATCGTGCTCATGGAAAGATGGATCGCACCTTTGGGCAAATGAGCGATGAGGCCTCCTTCTCCCAAGGCGATGCCGGATGCTGCATCGTCATCCGCCAGCATCGTGATCACCACGTCACCGCTACAGGCGGCGGCAAGATTGGCCGCCTCACGAGCACCGAGTTTGATGAGCGAGGCGCTTTTTCCGGCACTGCGATTGAATACGCTCACATCGTGTCCGGCTTTCACCAGATTAGCGGCCATGGCTGTGCCCATGCGCCCGAGTCCAATAAATCCAAGTTTCATAGCATCATCTCCCTGTAGATTGACAATTAGGGTCGTTGCGGAGGCGCCATGAACTCAGGACCGACGGGATCGATCACCGCCGCGTTCACGATGCGTTCGATCAGCGCCCGGTCCGCGCTGCTGAGCGACCAGCCCGCAACACCGAGCGCCGGCTCCAATTGATCGGGGTGACGGCCGCCCCAAAGCGCAACGCTGATACCCCGGTCGAGCATCCAACGCACCGCCAAATGGATCACGCGCCGGTGGAAGCGGCGCTGTGCGAGCTCTTCGAGCTGCCGGACGGCATCAAGATATTGCGCGAATCGGGGCGGCTGAAATTTTGGGTCAATGCGCCGTAGATCATCACCGGTGAAAGTCGTATCCGGCTGCATGCGTCCGCTCAACAGCCCGCGGCAGAGCGCACCATAGCCAAACGTCGCGATGTTGTTGGCCCGACAGTAGGGCAGGATCTGCGCCTCAATGTCGCATTCGAAGAGATTGTACGGTGCCTGCAGCACGTGCAGCGGGGCCACGCCGCGGAAACGCTCCATCTCGGCCACCGAGAAATTGCTCACGCCGATGGCGCGGATCTTTCCCTGCTCGTAGAGCAATCGCATGGCCTCGGCGGTCTCCTCCACCGGCACCTTTGGATCAGGCCAATGAACCTGGTAGACATCGATGTAATCGGTGCGCAGGCGGCGCAACGAATCATCGATCTCCCGCATGACGCGAGCGCGCGTCGCATTGCGATAGACCTTCCCGTCGCGCCATTCAAGTCCCACCTTGGTGGCGATTACCGCCTGACTTCGCACGCCCTGAAGAGCAGCGCCGACAATTTCCTCGGATGTGCCGAAGCCGTAGGCAGGCGCGGTATCGATCAGATTGATGCCCTGCTGCAAGGCGGCCTGAATTGTGGCGACCGACTCGCGCTTGTCGGCTCCGCCCCACATCCAGCCGCCCATGGCCCACGTCCCCAGCGCCACTCGGGAGACTTTGAGCTGAGTCTGCGGAATTCCTGCGAATTCAGTTTCGACTGCCGGTATCCGGACCTGGGTTGAGAGTGACATGGAATGAGGTCTCCTGATTGAACGAACTGCTAAATCAATCTTTCATGTAGCGTGGGCGCAATGCATGTTTCGCGCGCTACAAAATCCGCCGCATCGGTTACGTTTGAAACAGAGCATTGAGGACTCTGAATGGCAGGTGCAGCGGTTGGTGCACCTGCGCGCTATGGCTCACGCCGCTGACACACCAGTTGCAGAAGTGCTCGCAGTTATTGGTGAGGAGGCGATAATCGTTCTCGCCGAGGCGCGAGCGGGCGCGTCGGACTATCGCGTCGGGCGGATACGCTGACTTGAGGTGTTCGACAATGCGTACCGGGCGACCGATGGCAAATCCAGACAGGGACACCTCCTCGACTGGACCGCAATGCCAAAAAGCCCCGGAGAGACCCGAGTAATGCACCACCCGACCCTTTCCAACATAAATGCCATGGTGGCAATAGCCGCGACGCGTGGTCGTCAGATGGGCGCCGAGAGGCGGTTCCTGCTCAAGATGCCATGGCGCCTCGACACATTTGCCATCAGAAATTGCAATATCGTCCATTTGCGTTCCTAGTGGCTCAATCCCCAGATGTAGGCAGCGACCGCCGACACCTGATCGGAAGTGAGCTGGGCGCCGCCCATGGGTGGCATCGGCGACCGATACTTCTTGGGCGCTACGCCGGTGGTGATTACTTTGGCGATCGAAGCGTAGCTGCCGTCGCCCCACAGCCAATGGGCGCTGGTGAGGTCGGGACCGAGTGGAGTACCCGTGGCGTTCGCGCCGTGGCAACCCGTGCAGGGCGCACCGGCGACTTGACCGTGGTAGATCTGATCACCCAACGCCACCATTTCCTTGGTCGCGCCCACCGGAACGGCATGGCTCGCACTGGAAGCGGCGGATCCGGCATCAGGATGCGTGCCTTCCGGAGGTTTGGCATCATCGACAGTAACGTTGCCGGCGGGAGCCGTTGCGCTGGGACAAGGCGTCGCGGCGCTGCCCTCCGCGCCTCGTCCGCCTCGGTAGACGATTCGGTAGATCCGTCCGCGCACATCATCGGAGACGTAAAGCGAGCCGTCGGGTCCGACCGCCACGCCGGATGGGCGATGCACGGCTTGGCCCGGCGATTCAACCGCACCCGCAAATCCGTCGGCAAATATTTCGCACTGGCCCGCGGCATGATCGCCCGTCAAGGCTTGGAACACGACGTTGTAACCCCCTTGCGGGTATGGGGCTCGATCCCACGATCCATGGAACGCGATGAACACGCCGTGACGGTAGTGGGCCGGGAACTGCGACTTGTCGTACAGCGCCATCGCGTTGGGTGCCCAATGCGCGGGAAACGACGCGATCGGAGCTCCCTTGGTGGCGCACGGACCGACTGTCTTGCCCCCGTCGCCGCCATACTCGGGCGCAAGAACCAATTTGCCCTGAATGGCGTCGTAGTAACACTCCGGCCAGCCGTAGTCGCCGCCCTGTTTCAACAGCAGCAACTCTTCGGCCGGTTGCGTGGCCTCCTCCTCGGGTTTGTAGCGTTCCGGCCAATTCGCATGCAGCTGGTCGCGTCCGTGTTGAGTGACAAAGATGTGGTCGGCGGCATCGATCGCAAATCCCTCCGCATTGCGTATGCCTGTGGCGAAACGTTCGGCCGGTGAGAATGGTTGGTTCGTCTTATTCGCGCTGTAGCGCCAGATGCCGCCGCGCGTATTGAGCTCTGTACACGGGTCGATGCCCGGCGAGTGCAGTGTCCGATTTTGTCCCTGGCAGGAATTGGTCGCGGTGGCGAGGTCGACATACAGAGAACCGTCGCGATCGATCACGAAGGGTCGCATGGGATGATCGCCGCTGAGCGGCAATCCCGTTACGATCGGAGCCGCGGGACCTTGTGGAACGATGGAGCCGGCCGACAGTGTGTAACGCACGATCTTATCGTTGATCTCGGCGAACAGGCCGTCCTTGTACAGGCCAATGCCAGTGCCGCCCGCGCCGCCGCTTTGTACCGTTTCACCGAAACGCTGAATCACATCGGCTTTTCCGGCGCCGTTCGTATCTTGCAGCGCGACCAGGAATCCGCCGGCATGCGGCGTGTCGTTGCCGTAATAGCGGCCGGACCAGGTATTGACGTAGACGACCCCGTTCGCAGCGACAACGAGATGGCGTGCATGTCCAATGCCATCGGCAAAAATGCTGGCGCAAAAACCGGCCGGCAACTTGAGCCCGCTGTCATTCTCCGGACATGCGACGATCGCGGATTGTGCTTCGGTGGGCGCGCTTTGCGTGGGCATTGAGGAGCTGGCTGCGCAGATTGCGCCGAGCATCGCGATCACAAACCGTGGATTTCTGTACCAAGCATCGACCATGGTGCTGTACCTCGAGTGAATTGACACATTGCATGCGGCACTCGAAAGAACGCCGCTGCGCGCAATCTTGATCTTGGTCGCGTCCAATGATCTTCCAGGATTGCCTCCCCAATTCTCAAATCGCACCCTTGGAAAGATTTGAACCCGCGGCGTCGATTGTTTCGAGTGAAATACGGACGCGGGATTGCGTAATCGAAGCGCAACGCTTTCTCATCAATCTCGTTCTCAATCGGAGTCAGGAGCCGCAGGCAATTGCGATCAGTTCGCGCCAATCTCACGAAGGCGCCCGTTTCCGGCGCGTTCTACTTTGTTGCGCCGTCGGGAGTAGTTTGGTCACGCAGGAGTTGTAGCGATGAAACGGTCCGGGCGAATCTTGATGTTCATGTTGTGCAGCTCAGTAGTGCTCGGGTGCCTGCAAGGAGGGTGCGCCAGCCAGGCGGCACAGGCCGACACACAACCGGTGGCTGCGCCTGAGCCGCCTCCCGCTCCACTGCCGCAGCAGTCGACTCAAGAACTGGAGCAGCTGGTCGCTCCGATCGCACTGTACCCTGATCCGCTGGTTGCGCAGATTCTGGCAGGCGCCACCCATCCTACGGAAATCGTGGAAGCGGATCGGTGGCTGCAAGAAAATCCCGATCTGAAAGGCGAGGCACTCGCGACCGCGGTCGACACGCAATCCTGGGATCCCAGCGTCAAGGCTCTCACGCAGTTTCCTGGGCTGCTTGGCATGATGGACAAGAATTTATCCTGGACGTCCTCCCTCGGCGAGGCGTACGTGAACGGGCAGCAGAATGTCCTCGACGCGGTTCAAGTGATGCGTCGGCGAGCGCAACAGGCCGGGAACCTGAAGAGCAGTCAGCAGGAATCAGTCACTACCTCCGGAAATTCGATCGTGATTGAGCCGGCGGATCCACAAGTCGTTTATGTGCCGGAATACGATCCCTGGGTCGTCTACGGTGATCCCCTCGCCTACTACCCGGGTTGGATTGGAGTTCCGGGGTTCTACTACGATGGGCCGGGGATCTGGTTCGGCCTCGGAATTGGCATCGGTCTCTACGGTGGCTTCGGCTGGGGGTGGCACAGCTGGGGTACGGATTGGCACCGACATTACTTGGATCACGGCGATCACCCGTACGTCCCGCACAGCAGGGAGTTCGGCAATCGCTACGCCTCCGGTAGCGGAGCCGCGGGCTTCGATCACTACGGTGCCTCCTATCGTGGCGGCTCATATCATTACGCCGGCGGTGGCGGCGCCTTTCATGGCGGCTCGTTTGACGGCATGCATTCCAGCGCGTTCAGCGGCTTCAATCACGGCGGCGACGCGCGCGGATTCTCCTCTCGCGGCCGAGCAAGCTTCGGCGGGGGTTTCCATGGTGGTGGAGGTCACGGCGGGGGAGGTCGCCGATGAAAATGGCACCGGGACTACTGTCAAGTCGATCCAAGGAGTTTCAAATGATGTGTGGAATGAAGACTGAGCTGAAAAAACATCGCTTGCCGAGAACCACTGCACGCGCCGCGCTCGCGGCATGCGCGCTGTTCGCGGCGGGGTCTGTCGAACTGTGTTTGGCTGCGGCATCGAGCCAAAAAACCTTCGCGTCGCCGGACGACGCGAGCCGCGCTCTCGCATCCGCCGTCCAAGAACATGACGAACAGGCGGTGATGGAGATCCTCGGAGGAGGCACCGAACTCATCAGCTCGGATGATAAGGTCGAGGACACCCTCGACCGCGAACGTTTCGCCCAGAAGTATCAGCAAATGCACCGCTTGGTCCGCGAGTCTGGCGGAATCACGACCTTGTACATCGGCGCAGAGAACTGGCCTTTCCCGGTTCCTCTGGTGTCACACAACGGCGTGTGGCGATTCGAATCGAAAGTCGGCTCCGAGGAAATCCGCTTCCGGCGGATCGGCGAGAACGAGGTGACCGCGATCGGCATGTGCGCCACGTTGGTCATGGCCGAAGCGCACCCGGGAACCGATAGCGAGGCGGATCGCCTGGTCAAGACGTTGCTCCCTCAACTAGAGGGCGAGAGCAAACCGCTTCTATTCCGCGGTTACTATTTCCGCATCCTGTCGACATCAGCTGGCGGATTTACGGCCGTCGCCTATCCCGCCTTGTATCGTTCCTCCGGAGTGATGACTTTCATCGTCACCCAGAATGGCGGCGTGGCGGAAAAGGATCTCGGCCCAAATACGGCGAATATCGCGGCGGCAATGACCAGTTACCACGCTGACGCCACATGGTCGCCCGCCGAATGGAAGCGTTGACGGAACGATTTCGCGATTGACCGACACGACGGGATGGCGCGCCCCCTAGCAAATGACCTTCGCGCAGGTCATGGCGCGCTCTCAACGCATCTGGAATCTGTAAACACCCGTAGCGTGGCGTCGTTCGTCAAACCCCGTCTTTCCCGATGCCCACAGCTGTGGAAGCTCGTGCCGGTGGTTTCAGCGCTCCACCTCACATGGCCATCGCCCCCGATGCCCGGTGTAAGCGAAGCGGGAAACCACGCAAAGCCATAGATTATCTGACGTACAAGCACCGGCTCCGGCGGAGTCGCATTCATATCGTAGACGGTCACGACGATTTCCTCGGCAGTATCGTTGTAAACTCTCACATCCACGGTATCATCGCCGAAAGTAGCGGTGGTCCCCAGCAGCATCAGCGCGAGGCCGAAAATCTTCGTCGGTTGGTTATTGAAACTACGCATTCATGGACTTCCCGAAAGTAGATGTTGGCCAGTTCCCATTACCGAAATCGGTTTGCCTGACCCAATAGCCGACTGAGTGAGCAGCGCATGTTGAATGCCGGCCAGTGCGTTTGACTGATCGATGGGCGCACACGGCAATACGTCATGAGTGTCGGAGTTGCTCTCTTGAGTCAGCATTAGACCGAGATTTACCATGGCGGGCGAATATCCCTGGGCGGCTGACTTTAGGAACAGACCTCTTGCTTTCCGCAGGTTAGGTACTACGCCGAGACCGCCTGCGTACATCATGCCCAACTTGTTCTGCCCATCTGCATTGCCTCGGTTTGCTGACATTTTTAAGAATCTCGCTGCCTTTGAATAACTTTGACGTACTCCAAGGCCATCGAAATAAAGTAGCGCGATATTATTGATGGCCGTGAGCGAGCCTTTCGCCGCAGCGAGACGAAACCACGAACGGGCCGACCAGGCGTTTCGAGGCACACCGCGGCCCTGCAAATAGAGAATCCCGAGACGATTCATTGATTCCGCGTGGCCGAGCTTGGCTGCGCGGCGGTACCACTCAAAAGCGCGGTGCTCATCAATTTCGACGCCCAAGCCCTCATCTAGCATCACGCCCAAAGCGTACATAGCGCCTCGACCGCGGATTCCACTGAACTCCGGGTCGGCCTGAGCGTGGGCAGAGCAAATCGCAGCAGCGTTCAGCAATACACTCGCGACGGTCAATCGAAATAACCCGGACATTGGAGCCTCCGACACACGCTCAAGTTTCAGACGGGTGGAAACCTCGCATCGATGATTTGTCCGTCGGGTAGTTGACACTTGCCTGTGCCTCCGCCATACATTCCATTAGGCGGATATATGAGCTGGAACATGCATTTCATGTGCGCGCCGCTCGCCGATGTTAGATTTGCGACTGCGCGGTGCGCGAGGTTCGCATTGAAGTCATGCCCTGGCCCTTCGCCCGAATTGGTTTCCTCCCAGGCCGGATTCCAGCCGTCGTAGAGCGATGCAATACCCCGGAGGTTCGTATCGGGCGTGATTTGAAAATATCGTCCGCCATATTTTGTGCCGTCGGGCAGTGTTGCGGTCATCGTTCCAGAAACAATGTCGGAACTCTTCCAGCTAAATGTGGTGGAACCCTCACCGGAAGCTGTGTAGCCGGCCCCGGTTCCCATGGTGGTGCAACCCGCCACCATCGCAGTGAGTATCGGCAGGAATCGCGGCAGATTTCGACGACGCTGCATATCCACACTCCCGGTGGCCTCTTAATCACCGTGAAGATGATAGGACTGCAACGTCGAGCGGGGCCTGCGCGTACTTGACATGCTTTGCGAGGAATTGCGAGCGCCTGCCCGAGGGTTAGCTGTAGATAAGAGCGTCAATGGCACATAAGTTACCGCAAACGATCGCAAGCTGTAGGCAGGGTTTGCATTTACCCTGACTCCGCGAATATGGTTGGCCGTGCGCTTGCCGAACAGCGCGAGGCCCGGATTCATGCGTATTTTGGGAGGCGCAACGAAATGTATGTGTCCAATCGCGAGGGCCCGCACGATTTGCCCGTGATGTCCGTAGAAGACTTCAGGACTCACCAGACCCTTGCGGTACTCGAGGAACTGCTGACACGCACACTTCCACTGCGGGATTTGTATAAAGGTGCGCGCTGCCAATCCGCCGACGTCCACTCTCGTCATCTGCACGCATTGTTCAACACTCATTATAAGGAACAACTGAACCTCGTTGATGTGCTCGTCGATAGGATTCGCGCGCTGGGTGGCGCTAGCCGTGTTTTGGCGGGCGCTTTCCTACTAGGCACCCCGCCCTCTTACGCACTGCGCGGTTATTCAGCTATCAACCGATTGCTGTGCGATTTACTCGACGCGCATGAAATTGTACTCAGCGCGGCCCAGACGGCGGACACACATGGTTTGCAAGCCGATCCGTCCGCGATTCACGACTTCGCCGTCGGGCAGGTGGTGCTCACCAACGACCTGCAGCGCGGTTCCGTCGGGGAGCAGTTGGTAAGATTGGATCAGGCACGAAAATTCGTGATCTCGAACATTATTGGCGCCGACGCGTATGAATAAAGGTGCAGCTTGAGCCGCGTCACGTAGTCCAACTAAGCCAAATAGCCGCCGTCGGCATTGAGAGCCGCGCCGGTATCAAAGCTCGATCGCCGTCTTTGCCATGATTGAGTAGAATCTGTGGGCTCTGAACTTTCGGCTTGCCGCGGAAGGTCGAGCGCGAGATCTTACCCTTCAGTGCGGTATTATCGTTTGCGAGAACCTATCTGACTTAGGGGTTTGACTGGCGATATAAAACCAAGGATTGCGAAGGAGCGCTGGGACTTGTGAGCGATCTTTCGAGTTACGCATTTTCAGCGTTGCGCGACGGCGATGTGACGCTGTATCGGGGTGGCGGCCAAGGACTGCCGTCGATTCTGCTGGCGACGGCGGAAAATACCTCACTCGCTGGTCTCAAGCGGCTCGAACATGAATACGCTCTTAGAACCGACCTTGATGCCGCGTGGGCGGCACACCCCATCGAGCTTTCGCGCCACCGCAACCGTTTGGCGCTGCTGCTCGAGGACCCCGGAGGTGTGGTGCTCGATCAACTGCTCAACAGGCCGCTGACAATAGGGGAGTTCCTGCCGATCGCGATCTCCCTCGCCGGAACTTTGCGCCAAGTGCATGCGCGCGGACTCATCCATAAGGACATCAAGCCAGCAAATGTCCTGGTGGATGCGGCGAACGGCGGTGTCTGGCTCACCGGCTTCGGTATCGCCTCCCGCCTGCCGCGCGAACGTGCCAACCCCGAGCCGCCCGACGAGATCGCCGGCACCCTCGCCTACATGGCGCCGGAGCAGACCGGCCGGATGAACCGCTCGATCGATGCGCGCAGCGATCTGTATTCACTTGGCGTAACGTTCTATCAGATGCTGACGGGGGCGCTGCCCTTCACGGCTGCCGATCCGATGGAATGGGTCTACTGCCATATTGCCAGGCTGGCCGATCCACCCGACGTGCGGGCGGTGGAAACTCCCAGAGTTCTGTCGGCAATCATAATGAGGCTCCTCGCCAAGACCGCCGAGGAGCGCTACCAGACCGCTGCCGGTGTGGAGGCCGATCTGCGGCGATGTCTCATGGAATGGGAGTCGCACGGCCGCATCGACCCCTTCCCGCTGGGAACGCGCGATGCGTCTGGCCGGTTACTGGTCCCGGAGCGGCTGTACGGGCGCGAGTTCGAGATCGAAACGCTGCTGGCGTCTTTCGACCGGGTTGTGGCCCACGGCACACCGGAACTGGTGCTGGTATCCGGCTATTCCGGCATCGGCAAATCCTCGGTCGTGAATGAGCTGCACAAGGCACTTGTGCCATCGCGCGGGCTCTATGCGTCCGGCAAATTCGACCAATATAAGCGCGACATTCCGTACGCGACGCTGTCCCAAGCCTTCCAGAAGCTGGTGCGCTCGCTTCTGAGTCAGAGCGAGGCGGAACTTGGCCGGTGGCGGGATTCCTTCAACGAGGCGCTCGGCTCGAATGCTCAGCTCATCGTGAACCTCGTTCCCGAACTCGAGCTCATCATGGGAAGGCAGCCGGCTGTTCCAGAATTACCGCCGCAAGAGGCCAAGAACCGTTTCCAGATGGTGTTCCGGCGCTTCCTTGGCGTGTTTGCGTGCAAGGAGCACCCGCTCGCGTTGTTTCTCGATGATTTGCAATGGCTGGACAGCGCCACCCTTGACCTTCTTGAACACCTGGTCACCCACTCGGAAGTACGGCACCTGCTCATGGTTGGGGCCTATCGGGACAACGAGGTCGGTCAATCTCACCCGCTGATGCATACGCTAGAGGTGATCCGCAACGCCAATGCAATCGTGCGCGAGATCGTGCTGGCACCGCTCGGCCTCGACGATATCGGTCGGCTCGTCACCGACGCCCTGCATTGCGAGTCGGAGCGCGCGCAGCCCTTGGCGCAGCTCGTACACGAGAAGACCGGCGGCAATCCCTTCTTCGCGATCCAGTTCTTGATCGCGTTGGCCGATGAGGAGCTGCTGGCGTTCGACTCCGTCGCGACCATATGGGAATGGGACATTAATCGTATCGCCGCCAAGAACTACACCGACAACGTGGTGGAGCTCATGGTCCGGAAACTGAGGCGGCTGTCGATCAGCACGCAGGATGCCCTGAAGCGCTTCGCTTGCTTGGGCAACATGGCAGACACCGGCACGATAGCCTTGATTCAAAGCGACACCGAACAGGCAACGCACGAGAAGCTCTGGGAAGCCGTCCACACTGGCCTCGTCGTTCAACAGGATGACATTTATCAATTCCTCCATGACCGGATACAGCAGGCGGCGTATTCACTAACTCCTGAAGAGCGCCGCGCCGTCGTTCACCTGAGTATCGGCCGGAAGCTGCTCGCGAACATGACCGCGGACAAGCTCACCGAACAGCTGTTCGAGGTCGCGAACCAGTTCAATCGAGGCGCCGCGTTGATTGTCGATCCGGATGAGAAGTCGCGGGTGGCGACGATCAACCTGCGTGCTGGCCAAAAGGCGAAGGCGTCCGGGGCCTACGCGTCGGCACGCGCGTTTCTCGCCTCAGGCGTCGCGATGCTAGACGAGCGGGACTGGAGCAGCCAGTACGAGTTGACATTCAACCTATGGCTTGAATGCGGGCAGTGTGAGCTTCTGAACGGCAACTTCCAAAACTCCGAGCGGCTGATCGCGGAGCTATTGCAGCGCGCGACGTCGAACGTCGATCAAGCTGCCGTCTATGACCTCAAGGTCCGGCTGCATACAGTGCAAGGAGAATACCCGCAGGCCCTAGACAACGCCCTCGCGTGCTTGCGCCTGTTCGGCATCGACCTGCCGGCGCACCCAAGCTGGGAAGAGGTCGAGGCTGAATATCAGATGATCTGGCGGAATCTTAATGGACGCTCAATCGAGACTCTGATCGGCCTGCTGCGAATGACCGATCCGGAACTGCAGGCGGCGATGCAAGTGTTCTCGATCCTCGCCCAAATCAGCTGGTTCACCGACTTCCATTTGTATTGCATGCTCGTGTGTCGCATGGTGAACTTCAGCATGCAGCACGGGATGAGTGGCCCTTCTGCGCAAGCCTGCGCTTGCCTTGGCTCTCTGCTTGGACCATTCTTTCACCGATACCGCGAGGGCTACCATCTCGGCAGGCTCGCCTGCGACTTGGTCGAGAAGCACGGCTTCTCCGCCTACCACACGAAGGTCTACCACGAGATGGGTGCCAATAGTGTCTGGACGCAGCCGATCGCGAGCGCGCTCGAGTTGCGTCGAACGGTAGCTCGCATCGCCACTGAGACAGGCGATCTTACTTACGCTTGCTACAGCATGCACCACACCATCACCGGTTTGTTCCTGCGGAACGATCCGCTCGATGCAGTTTGGCGCGAATCGGAGATGGCGCTGGACTTCGCTCGGAGAGCCAAGTTTCGCGATGTCGCGGATCTCATCGTGAGCCAGCAACGCTTCATCGCCGCCATGCAGGGTCGCACCGCGACCTTTTCTACGTTCAGCGACCTGCAATTCGACGAGGCGACATTCGAGGCGCAGCTGACGGGCGACCGGATGAACACAATGATCTGCTTGTACTGGATCCTGAAATTGAAGGCGCGATTCCTGTCGGGGGACTACGCCGAGGCTCTGGCGGCGGCGGCGAAGGCGAAACCGGCGCTTCGCAGGGAACCCATCCAGATCTATGTGCTTGACTACTCATACTACACGGCGCTGACGGTCGCGGCGCTTTATGAGAGCGCGTCGACCGATGAGCAGGGCGAGTGGCGCAATCTTCTGACGGCGCACCGGGAACAGTTGCGCGAGTGGGCCGAGAATTATCCCCCGACGTTCGGCGACAAATACGCTCTGGTATCGGCCGAGATCTCGCGCATTGAAGGGCGCGACGCCGAGGCCATGCGTTTGTATGAGCAGGCCATTCAATCCGCTCGCGAGCACGGCTTCGTGCAGAACGAGGGCTTGGCCCATGAGGTCGCCGCACGATTTTACGCCGCACGCGGCGTCGAGAGCATCGCTCAGACTTATCTGCGTAACGCTCGGCACTGCTACCTTCGCTGGGGCGCGCTCGGCAAGGTGCAGCAGCTCGACCAGCGCAATCCCGGGTTGCGTGAGGAGGTGGCGCCCTCTGCGCTGGGTGCGACGGTCAGCGCGCCGGTCGAACAACTGGATGTCGGAACGGTGGTCAAGGCTTCGCAGGCTGTATCGAGCGAGATCGAGCTGGCCAAGCTTATCGAAACGCTCATGAGAGTCTCGCTCGAGCATGCCGGGGCCGAGCGGGGCTTGCTCATTCTTTTCAGGGAAAGCGAACCCTGGATCGCGGCGGAGGCCAGGACCGGCGCCAGCAACATCGAGGTGACGCTACGAAACTCCGCAGTGACGTCGACCGAACTTATCGAGTCCGTGCTCCACACCGCGACGCGCACGCAGGACAGCGTGATTCTGGACGATGCCTCGACCCAGACGCCATTTTCCGCGGACGGATACGTTCGTCAGAAGCACGCCCGTTCCGTGCTCTGCCTCCCCTTGGTCAAACAAACCAAACTCGTCGGCGCACTGTATCTTGAGAACAATCTGGCGCCGCGCGTGTTCACGTCGGCCAAGCTTGCCGTACTCAAGCTACTTGCCTCGCAGGCGGCCATTTCGTTGGAGAACGTCCAACTTTATGACGAATTGCAACGCAGTGAGGCTTATTTGAGCGAGGCGCAGAGCCTCAGTCATACGGGCACCTGTGCCTGGAGGCCCTCCAGCGAGGAAGTATACTGGACAGAGGAAACTTTCCGCATCTTTGAGTACGATCCAGCGATCACTCCGAAGCTGGAACTGGTGCGACGCCGAGTTCACCCGGACGATGCCGGCGCTTTCCAGCAGGTCCTTGACCGCGCATCGAAGGACGGACTGGATTATGCCCACGAGTATCGATTGCGGATGCCGGATGATAGGGTCAAACATGTTAACGTCGTGGCCCGGGCCTTGCGAGATGAGACAGGCGAAATAGAGTTCGTCGGTTCGGTGATGGATGTCAGCGCGATCCGACTGGCAGAGCGCGAGCTGTACAAAACCCAAACCGACCTTGCGCATGTGATGCGCGTGACCAGCTTGGGCGAGCTGACCGCCTCGATCGCTCACGAGGTCAATCAGCCGCTGGGCGCCGTCCTCATCAACGCCGCGGCATGCTTAAGCTGGCTCGATCATGAGCAGCCCAATCTCACGGAAGCGCGCGCCGCCCTCGAGAGAATCGTCCGGGACGGCACGCGTGCGGGCGAGGTCATCCGGCGCACCCGTACCCTCGCGAAGAAAGCCGATACGAAAATGGCGCCGCTCAATCTTAATGAGGTATTAAGCGAGGCGCTGATCCTGGTGCAACATGAACTCTTGAGCTCTCGGGTGGCGCTGCGCCTGGAACAGGCGAGCGCGCTGCCCCTGATTCTCGCCGATAAAGTTCAGCTGCAGCAGGTGATCCTCAATCTGGTGATCAATGGCATCGAAGCGATGCAATCGGTCACTGATCGAGCGCGCGAACTCGTGATCCGATCGGAGCACGATGATCAGCACGTGCGTGTCACGGTGACGGATTGCGGTGTTGGCTTCTCCGCCGATAATGCGGGTCAGCTGTTCAATACCTTCTTCACCACCAAGTCCAGCGGCTTAGGTATGGGACTATCGATCTGCCGTTCCATCATCGAACTGCACGGCGGGCGCATCTGGGCCGCGCCCAATGTACCTCACGGTGCGAGCATCCAGTTCACCCTGCCCTTGCATCCAGGAGCAGGGCCGCCCGAGAGGTGACGATCCGATCGGAGTATGATATTGCTGGTTACGGTGACGGACCGCGGCGGCGGGGTCTTCGTAGAACGCACCGGATGGCTACTCTTTGGGATGGGTATGACGCTATCGCATCAAACGGTCGAAGAACCCGTTGTGCTTGTCATTGATGACGATATAGCAATGCGCGAATCGCTCACAAGCCTGTTCCAGTCCGTTGGTTTGCGGGTCAAGGTGTTCGGGTCGGCCCCGGAATTGTTGAAGAGCCGGCTTCCGAATGCCCCCAGCTGCTTGGTGCTTGATATCAGGTTGCCAGGAATAAGTGGTCTTGACTTTCAGGTCGAGATGGCCAAATCAGGCATTCACATCCCGATTATCTTCATGACGGGTCATGGTGATATCCCGATGTCAGTGCAGGCTATGAAGGCCGGCGCGGTCGACTTTCTGACCAAGCCGTTTCGCCATCAGGAAATGCTCCACGCCGTAAACCAGGCGCTCGATGTGGACCGAAAGAGACGGGCACACGAGAGTACCGTTTCGAACCTGCGATTGTTGTACGAGTCGCTGACTGCACGCGAGCGCGAGGTGTTAGCCCTTGCCACCGCTGGCATGATGAACAAGCTGATTGCGGAGGAACTGGGCGTCAGCGAGATCACCGTAAAGGTGCATCGCAGCCATGTAATGCGAAAAATGCGGACTCGGTCGCTCGCCGAGCTTGCGCGAATCGCCGATACCTTGGGAATTTCCCGCGACAGACCGAAACGCGGCTAAACCTTGGTATAACTTCTTAAATGCTTCTTCACGGCGCACCATGTCTTCGTGCCACGCTCCGACCAGGCTGCCCCCGGCGGCGAACTGCTTTTGCGTAGACGCCCGGTGATCTCGGTCGTAGACGACGATGCGTCCATTCGCGCGGCAACTGACAGTCTCCTCCGGGCGCGCGGCTACGCGGTTTACACCTTTGCGTCGGCGGGCGAGTTGTTGCGGTCACCCCAATTGAATGAATCGTCGTGCGTGATCACGGACGTGAGAATGCCGGACATGAGCGGTGTCGAACTGCAAAGCGCTCTTCGCAAACAGGGAAACAGCGTGCCGTTCATATTTGTCACCGCATTCCCCGAAGAGTCTGCGCGCCTACAAGCGTTGCGTGACGGCGCAGTTTGCTTCCTATCCAAGCCATTCGACGCACCCACATTGATCAGATGCGTCAAAGCGGCACTGGCGGCAGGAGATGCGACGCAACCGTGAGCATCGTGCCGACATTGCCCACCACGTTGCGACCGCATGGGTGCGCTTTCTGAATCTTTGTATAGGGTCCAACAACTAACAGCAGCGCGCGCCAACCTTTGTAGAATCGACACCCCGCCTCGCTCGAACTACGCTGTCATCGAAGTGGTGATACCCAAGCACCACTTCGAGAAACCGGCAACTAAGGATCGAGTTAGGGAAGGGTGAAAGTCATGTCCGCTTCAGCGCGCGAGGAACATGCGACGGCCTTCGAGCCGAGCAGTTATGCAATGCGCCAATCGATGGTCTCCTCTGCATTCGAGCGAGGCGCGCAACCGGATACTGAAAACCAGGGCGATCGCGATGGACCCCGCGAACTCAATTATCTAACCGCGGTTCACGCAGACGATCGCTTCGTACAGGTCTCTCCGCCCGACGCGGTTAGCCGCCGGACCGCGAACGGCAAGGCCATGGCCGTCGAGATCGTTCAGGTCAACCGACGCGGAAGGATCGACTACCACTATAGCGCGCCGCTCCACATGTTGGTATTGCACGAACGCGGTGTGCGTCAAGAGGGCTGCACGACTATCGCAGGCCTCCCTAAATCGACGCTCCAGGATTGCAGCCGAAAACTTACCTTCGTGCCGGCTGGCCACAAATACCACGACTGGCATGAACCGCGCACGCTCTCGCGCATGGTGTTTTTCTACTTCAAGCCCACCGTGCTGGCAATGGGTCCGGAGGTGGGTCGTTCCGGCGTGCCGCTGGCGCCGCGGTTATTCTTCGAAGACAGCGCCTTAATGGAGACGGCGTTGAAGCTCTCCGCATTGATCGAGAGCGGCGGCTCGGATCATCGACTTTACCTCGAAGCTCTCGGGGTTGTACTGGCGCATGAGCTGGTACGAATCAATTCCGGAGTTCGCAACGCGGATGCTCCCACTAGTGGTGGTCTTGCCGCATGGCAACGACGGAAGTCAGTCGCATATATCGAGGAGCATCTTGCCGAGCCCATATCGCTTGCGGCGCTCGCGCGACTGGTTGGCTTGAGCGCCTGCTACTTCTGTCGCGCTTTCCGTCAATCGTTCGGCGTGCCGCCGCAACGCTATCAGCTGATGCAGCGCATCGAACGCGCCAAGAGATTGCTTGCGAAGCACGCGGCGTCGGTGACCGATGTCAGCCTAACCGTCGGATACAACGACACCAGCGCTTTTTGCACGGCATTTCGCAGAGTCACCGGCCTGACCCCGAGTGCCTATCGAAGAAACTTCTGTTAGCTACCCCCTCAACACGGAGATCGAGATGAACAAGATTAATCTGGTATATGCATTGGCCTTCGCCGTTACCCTCACCGGCGCCCTGCCCGGATGCGCAACCTATGAGAAATGCGGCCTCCAAGGGTGTCCTGGCGACGCGAAAATCACCGCGGACGTACGGTCGCAACTCGAACAGCACAAGGAAATAGGACCTTTTGTCGAGGTGCAGACACTGAATGGTGTCGTGTATCTGAATGGCAGGGTCGCTGCGGGCTTACAGCGAACGACCGCCGAATCGGTTGCGAGCCAAACCCCGGGCGTGGCGAAGGTCGTAGACAATATTTACATTGCGCATTAGCCGATGCGGTCGTGTTTATGCGGGGACCTGCCTGCATGAGTTCTCCGCAATCATCGCCGCTAGCACGAGACTGATTACTATGTCGCTCCAACTGTTCTCAACATTCGACTCGTCATCAGCTGAGAATTCGAGCCACGCGGTCACATCGCTTCCCGATGTCGAGATTCAGTCGCTGATCAACAACGTGGCGACGCGGCCTACGATTCACGTGCGAATTAAAGAAAGCGACTTTCATTATTTCGACAGCCTGAACGCTCACCCCGAGGGTCAGACATCGATGACAGTAGATCAACTGTCGAGAGTTCTTCGTACCGCCGGAATTGATATACGCAAGTTGCACCGCAGCGCGGATAACGCAATGCGCCTTGCGGCTGTGGCACGTCTTGTCGAGACCTTGGAACCTTCCCAGTCACAGACGGAAAAACCGCGCGCCGTGACAGCATTGCCGAAATGGCGACTCATGCGAGTCCTGAAGTATATCGACGCCAACATTGGCGAGCCCATCACGTTAGCGAACCTTGCGAACACCGCTGGCCTGAGTCGCATGTACTTTGCCAAGCAGTTCCGGGCGGCCACCGGCATCCGACCGCATGACTACATTTTGCGCAAGCGGATCGGGCGTGCTCAACAGATGCTGGCGGCAAAGCCGGCCGCTCTTGTCGATATCGCTCTCAGCGTCGGTTTCCAGACGCAGGCGCATTTCACCACGGTCTTCAAGAAGTTCGTGGGCAGCACTCCATGCCAATGGCGTCGGGAACAGCCCAATGTCGCATGACCGGCTCGTACAGCGCGCTCAACAGAGCAATTTGAGTTACTCGGATCCGTCAGCCGCGACGGGTGTTTGGCGCCATTTAAGAGAGCAGCGAAAACCCCGCAGCCGATCGAACTTTCCTCAGTGGCGACGCGAGTCGCCGTGGCTTGCGCTCAATCGATTCATTTCTCGAGAACACTGGACAAGACCGACTGATTCGTGGATTGCGCAGCGAAGATAACCGAGCTAGCAGAAAGGCCGAAAATGACATCAGACTCGAGGCCAATCATGGCGCAGCATGATGATTTCACACGTAATCGATGAGCGCGCCGCCGTAACACCGCAGAAATGTGCCGCGCGCAATTTCTATACGTCAGCTGAACAGGAACAACGCCTACGGGCACTCAAGGAGTTTGAGACATGAAGACTGGATTCATTGGACTGGGGCACATGGGTTCCGCGATGGCGACGAACCTGCTGAAGGCCGGGCACGATGTCACGGTATTCAACCGTACGCCCGGTCGAAGCAACGCGCTGCTGGCGCTCGGCGCACACGAGGCAGCGAGCGTTGCCGACGCTTGCCAAAGCGAGGTGGTGATCACGATGTTGTCGGACGATGCCGCAGTTGCAGACGTCGCCTTTGCCAACGACGGCCTCATCGCGAGCCTTTCCAAGCGTGCGATCCATGTCTCGATGAGCTCGATCAGCGTCGAGTTCTCCAAACGTCTGGCGCAAGCGCACGAACAAGCCGGACAGGCCTACGTGGCCGCCCCGGTACTCGGCCGGCCGGACATGGCAGCGGCAGCCAAGCTGTTCATTGTTGCCGCTGGCGATGCGGTCGCGATCGATACTTGCCGGCCATTGTTCGATGCGATGGGCCAAAAGACATTAGCGATCGGCAAGGAGGCGTGGTCGGCGAATCTGGTCAAGCTCAGCTGCAATTTCTTGCAGGGCGCCATCATCGAAACGTTGGGCGAGGCGATCGCGCTCATCAGTAAAGCTGGTATCGACCGGCATGCCTACGTCGATTTACTCACATCCACGGTCTTCACCGCGCCGGCCTACAAAATCTTCGGCGGCCTCATCGCCGATGACAAGTTTGAACCGGCTCTTTTCGCGGCGCCTCTTGGATACAAGGACATCCGGCTGTGGCTGGCCGCGGCCGAGAGTCAACGCGTGCCGATGCCGATTGCCAGCCTATTGCACGACCGATTTCTGCGGCTCTTCGCCCAGGGGGGTGATCAGCTTGATTGGGCCGCCATCGGCGGGCTCGCGGCCCGGGATGCCGACCTTGTCCAAGGTGCCGCCAAACTGTCGTCGTCGTTGTAGCCGAGTAACGATCCCATGTACGTCAACATTGCCGTCCTGAAGGAAACACAGCCGCACGAGCGGCGCCTGGCACTGGTGCCTTCTGTGGTGCCCAAATTGATCCAGCGGGGTGCAAGGTTGCATATGCAGGTAGGTGCGGGAGAAGCCATTCAACTTCCCGATGCAGCTTTCGAGGACGTCGTCTTCACCGCTGATTGCAAGGCCTTGGTCAGCGAGGCGGACGTGGTGCTCGCCGTGCAACCCCCCGCGATGGAAGTCGTCACTGCGATGAAGGAAGGCGCGATACTCATCTCGTTTATCTATGCACACTTGCAGCCCGAACTGGTAAACCGACTGCTGGAAAAGAAGATCACCTGCTTCGCCATGGAACGGGTGCCGAGAATCACACGGGCACAGTCGATGGACGCGCTCTCGAGTCAAGCCGCGCTGGCCGGGTATTACGCCGTGCAGCTCGGCGCAACTCACCTCGCCCGCATTTTGCCGAAGATCACTACGGCAGCCGGTGCGATCGGGCCGGCCAAGGTGCTGGTGATGGGCCTCGGCGTAGCGGGACTCGAGGCGATCGCCACTGCCCACCGGCTGGGCGCCGTGGTCGAGGGCTATGACGTGCGTCCGGAGACGGCGGAGCAAGCTCGGTCGTTGGGTGCGGCGTTTGTCGACACCGGGGTGGATGCGCGCGGCGCAGGCGGCTATGCGCGTTCGCTCAGCGCGGACGAAGCGCTGAAAGTTGCCGCCGTCCTGACGAGTCATATCCAGAAGGCCGATCTCATCATCACCACGGCCGCGATTCCCGGCCGGCCGTCGCCGAAGCTGATAAGTCGGGAGCAGGTGTCGGGCATGAAGTCCGGCGCCGTCATCGTCGATCTGTCCGCCGAGGGCGGCGGCAATTGCGAGGACACGCAACCGGGTGAGACGGTGCGCATCGGGCAGGTCACGATCGTCGCGCCACTCAACGTGCCATCCTTGCTCGGTGAAGACGCGAGCGAGTTGTATGCGAAGAATCAGTACAACCTGCTCGCCCTGATGCTGAAGGACAACATCATCACGCTCGACTGGAGCGATGAGATTCTCGCCAAAACGGTCCTCACCCATGCCGGACAGCTCAGCACCGATCCCACTAAGCAACCCGCTCAAGGTGGCAGGTCGACCAAACATACAGCGGCTAAACCGGCTGCGAGTGTTGCATGAGTCCGAACCGGAGATTGCGATGAATTTTCAAATAGACATGAATGGTTTGGTGGCCCTCTATATCTTCATGCTCGCCGCCTTTGCGGGCTGGGTGATCATCCGTGGCGTACCGGCGATCCTGCACACTCCGTTGATGTCCGGGTCCAATTTCGTGCACGGCATCGTCGTGGTCGGTGCGGTGTTTGCACTGCTCAACGCGAGCACGGTGACTGAGCAGGCGATCGGATTCTTCGCGGTGTTGCTCGGCGCCGGCAATGCCGCCGGCGGCTACGCCGTTACCGATCGCATGCTGGCGATGTTCCGATTGAGCGGCAATGAGCCCAAGCGCCGCGGTAAACCGCGTCATGTACGGTCGGGTCACACCAGCACCAGCGCCTCAAAAAAGGGGTGAGGAACCACCATGCTTACCATGATGCTTCAATTGACCATTGGCGCTGTCGATCTCGCGGTGGCCTTTCTTTTCATGTTTGGTCTGTGGCGAATGTCCTCGCCGGTGACCGCGCCGTCGGGAATGACTTTCGCCGGCTGTGGGATGGTGGCCGCCGTTTTAGGCAGCTTTCTCTACGTCTTCACTGTCGGTGCCGCCGCGAAACCGCATCTTGCGGTGAACATCGGGCTTGCTGTCGCTGCCTTAGGCCTAGGCGGCGGTGTCGCGTGGTGGAGCGGGAAAAAGGTCGCGCTGACGGCAATGCCCCAACTCGTCGCGCTCCTCAACGGCATGGGCGGCGGCGCGGCGGGCGCGATTGCTGCGGTAGAACTCTTCGGCAACAAAGCCCATGGAGGCGCGCAGCTCATCGTAGCTGTGCTCGGCGCACTGATCGGCGCAGTGTCGCTGTCCGGCTCACTGATCGCATGGGCCAAGCTCGATGGGATCCTCAAAAAGCCGCTGCGAGTCAGCGGCCAGCGGCTCCTCAACGCGGTGATTCTCTTGGCGACCATCGCAGTCGGCGGGTATTTCATTTTTGTCGCATCGAACAATATTGAGCCGTTGGTGACCAAGCCACATTTGATCGAACTGTTTTTCGGCTGCGCGCTGATCCTCGGCATTCTGACCACGCTGCCCATCGGCGGGGCTGACATGCCGGTCGTGATTGCAATCTACAACGCCTTCACAGGACTCGCGGTCGGCCTCGAAGGATTCGTGCTGCAGATCCCGGCATTGATGATCGCCGGCATGGTGGTTGGCGCCTCTGGCCTTCTCCTGACGCTGCTGATGGCCAAAGCGATGAATCGCTCCGTCCGCAATGTTCTATTCGCCGACTTTGGCGCGGTCAGCCAGCGTAAGCAACGCGACATCAGCGGCAGCCTCAAACCGGTCGACGCGGCCGATGCAGGAATATTCATGCGTTATGCGAGCAGCGTCATCGTGGTGCCGGGTTACGGACTTGCAGTCGCGCAGGGACAGCAGAAGCTTTATGAATTCGTGAAGCTGCTGCAGGCAGCCGGCGTCGGGGTCAGGTTCGCTATTCACCCGGTGGCTGGCCGCATGCCCGGTCAGATGGACGTCCTGCTGGCTGAGGCTGGCGTGCCCTATGATCTTATCTTCCAGCTCGAAGACATCAACGATGATTTTGCTGTTACCGACGTTGTGCTCGTCATCGGTGCCAATGATGTGGTGAATCCCGCAGCGCGCACGGATAAATCCTCGCCGATATTCGGTATGCCGATCCTCAACGCCGACAAAGCCAAGAAGATCTACGTCATCAAGCGCGGCGAGGGCAAGGGATATGCCGGCATCGAGAACGAGTTGTTCTACGCCGATAACTGCAACATGGTGTACGGCGACGCGCAGGCCGTGCTGGTAAGAATGATCGAAGCGGTCCGAGGGTTGGGGACGGCCGCCGCTGCCTAGCGTAGGACACTCGAACCCAATTGGCGACAATCTCACACAAGAATTCCGCTCTCAGGATTCGTAGCCTAAGCATCTAATTGTTCAAATGCCCGTCGCACCGCAATAGGGGTCCACGTCTATGGAAACACCAGGTATCTCGCAGCAAAGTAATTCGCAGGCGCATTTGGCACCGCCCACTAGTGGAAAAACACCGATGGCGACGCAAGCCGTAGCACCCTTGAGTCTACCGCCGCTTCCCTATGCCGATAACGCGCTTGAGCCGGTAATTTCCGCCAAGACACTGAGCTTTCATCACGGCAAGCACCACCGGACGTACGTGGAGAACACGAACAAGTTGATCGCAGGCACCGAGCTTGCGGATCTGTCTCTCGATCAGATCGTGACGGTGACCGCGGGCAGGGCCGACCGCGCGAGCCTCTTCAACAACGCGGCGCAAGCGTGGAATCACAGTTTTTACTGGCGCTGCCTTAAACCTAAGGGAGGCGGCGAACCGCCTACGACGCTCAAGCAAAAGATGGAAGAGGCATTCGGCAGCGTCGAAGCCTGCAGGAAAGAGCTGGTCAACAATGCGATCGCGCAATTCGGAAGCGGCTGGGCGTGGCTCGTGCTCGAAGGTTCCAAACTTAAGGTGGTCAAGACCGCCAACGCCGACACGCCGCTAACGCAAGGCATGAGGCCGCTGCTGACGATCGATGTCTGGGAACATGCCTACTACCTCGATTATCAGAACAAGCGCGCGGATCATGTCAACGCGGTGATCGACAAGCTGACGAATTGGGAATTTGCGGCAGAGAACCTCGCGAGATTCGCGGCAGGTCGGTTGTAGCGTGGCGCATCGGAAGGAGTGTGGCCGATGAAGTATCGGAAATTAGGGAATACCGGACTCATCGTGAGCGAGGTGGCGCTTGGAACAATGCAGTTCGGCGGTAGAATGAACATGGGCAACCTCGGCCAGGAGGACACGACGCGAATGGTGAAGTTTGCCCTGGACAAGGGAATCAACTTCATCGATACAGCAGATGTGTACAGCCGTGGGGAGAGCGAAACCCTGGTCGGTAATGCCCTGAGGGGAGTACGGCAAGAAATTGTCCTGGCCACCAAAGTCCGGCTTCCCATGAGCGAAAATTTCAATCGTAGCGGCGCGACACGCGTGAACATCATGCGCGAAGTGGAGGACAGTCTGCGACGGCTGCAGACCGACTACATCGACCTTTATCAAGTGCACGGTTGGGATAGCAACACGCCGCTCGAGGAGACGCTGCGGACGCTCGATAATGTTGTGCGCCAGGGTAAGGTCCGCTATATCGGCTTGTCCAACTTCATGTCATGGCAGGCGGCCACCGCGGTAATGCTGCAGGGGCGCCTGGGGTTGGAAAAATACGTGACGGCACAGATGTACTACAGCCTCGTCGGCCGGGGTCTCGAATACGAGTTTCAGTCGTTCGCGGAGTACCACAAGATCGGTATCCTGGTTTGGAGCCCGCTCGCGGGTGGTTTCCTATCGGGCAAATACAGCCGCACCAACCCTGCTCCTGACGGCACGCGATTCGCGGAGGCCGGTTCCTTCGTGCCCTTCGACAAAGTGATGGGCTACCGAGTCGTGGAAACGTTGAAAGAGGTGGCCGACCGGCATGGCGCGAGCCCGGCGCGCGTGGCGCTATCGTGGGTATTGGGGCGGCCGGCCGTGAGCAGCGTGATTGTCGCTGCCCGGAAAGTCGAGCAACTCGAAGATGACATCGGCGCGGTAGACCTGCGACTCTCGGACGAAGACGTCCGGCTGCTTGACGCGGCATCGGATCCCGGCGTTCCGTATCCGAAGTGGATGGTCCTTCAGCTCGACACCGCGGAAGACCCGCGTTCGAAGGTCCTTCATCCTCAGCGTTACGCAGATGGCGGTCCCTGGAAAGACCTCCGCCTCACCCGGTGGTCCGGCTGAGCTGAGTCTGCATTTGTGCGACGGCCTCATGTTGCCGTCGTCCGGCAGTAAACCACAGCAATAGCGCAAAGCCGAAGCCGAGCGTGCTGGTTGCGCCGAAGAACAACATCATCGGCTGGTAACCGCCCGGGTTCTGCGCGCTCGCGGCGGACCAGTCGTTGAGTGACCCAGCCACCAAGTTGGCGCCGGCGATACCGGCGTTCTGCACGACGGCCATGAGGCCGAGCGCTGTGCCAAAGCGCGTGGGAGAAACGAGCTTGCTGGTGAGCGGCCACATGACGGCGGGCACCAATGAAAAACTCACGCCGATCATCACGGTGCCCACCCATAGGCTCCAACGGGTCAGCGCCATGACGGCGATAGACAAGGGCAACAGCAGCGCGCCGAACGCCAGCATCGGTGCGTACCGGCCGATCCGGTCGCACACCCACCCGAACGCGGGCGTCGTGAATATGGCGGCCAGGAACACGTAACTGTTCATCGCCCCCGCAGCGGCGAGAACGAGGCCATGTGCGTGCTGAAAATACTCAATCGAGAAAGTGCTGCGGAACGCAAACATCACCGCGTACCAGAGCACGCACAGCGCCAGCAGATACCAGTAGGCGGACCCGAAGCGCAGCAGGTCGCCGCGCGCAAACCGGCCGGCCGTATCTGGCACGCGGGCCGGTGTGTTGCCGCGAATCCGGTGGTCGAACCACCAGTAGCCGATGGCCGCGGCAAAAGATACTGCTACTACAAGCGTGGCGATCATGAGCGGTGGTTGCCACCCGTGACGGTAGGCATTGACGAACCAGGTTGGCGACATATCCGCAGAGAAGGAGCCCAAGCGGCCGATGCCAATCGACAAGCCCATCGCAAAGGCGAGGTTGCCGCCCGCGAAATTCTCCGCGATCGCCACAATAATGCCGATGTTGAAAGTCTCGGCGCCGATGCCGAAGAGGAGCCGGCCGGCGGCCATCCCGGCGAAGCTTGGACTGAAGGCAGTGAGCGCCGCGCCGGCGAGACACACGGCCGCGGTATACAGCGTCACGCGGGCCGCACCGTAACGATCGATGAGGACGCCACCGACGAGAATGAGCACGACATTGGGCAGGTTGTAGATGGCGTTAAGCATGCCAATCTGAGCGCCATTGAACCCGCGCTGTCGTTGGAGCAGATCTGCGACCGGACCAATCGAGTCGTAGACGTAGAAATTGCCATACATGACTATGGCCAGGAGGGCAAAGACCACCCACGCAGTGCCCCGGTCATGGCCGCTATCACTCACTGACTTATCCCGTTGATGAACTCGAAGTGCAGTGACAGCGTCAGCTCCTGTTGAAGAAATTGGGTCGACGGCCACTTTTAGCACGGCAAAGCTAAGCGTCGCCAATATGAACCGCGTCAGTCGGAGGCGCTCCGGCCGCTGTGGCGACTGACCGCTCTCAGACTCCCGGGCGATGCTGTCATTCGTCAGGTGTGACTACCGGTTCCGTCCCGGGGAATAAAACATCAATACAATAAATAATTTATAGACTTTTTTTCATAGATTACATAGCTCTTTTTTGGCATCGCTCAACCCCGCCGCGACGACAATTCCAATCAAGTTCCCGCAAGGGCAGGCAAGCGCTCCGCGCTCACGAACCGCTAGTGTTCCATCAGAACCGGCAACCGGTGGATTTTCATAGCCAGGACAACTTCGATTGATTCTGCTGCACCGGACGTTCGATCGCATTAGGAGAGATGGATGATAACTCTTACGTGGGTTTCGCGGTGATGCACGAACTCGGCATTCCGTGGTCACTTGTAGAGCACTCGACGCTACACAATTGTCGTCAAGATCGCTTGAGTCACCTCGACCACTGTCCAAATAGAATGAGTTACCGCAGGAAATCGCTATTCAGAAAGCACATGTAGTCGCCCGGGAGACGCGACGAAATGCAGCGCCAACTCTGGCGTCGCTATTCGGAAAAAACGTTTTGCGAGAAGTTTCCAGAAGGAAAAGACAATGAATGCAATCAGCAATCTGCAGGCCATTGGTGTTCGCAAGGAGACCGACAGCCTCGGTGAGGTCGATGTGCCGAGCGCCAAGCTGTGGGGGGCTCAGACGCAACGTTCGCTTGAACACTTCAACATTGGCAAGGACCTGATCCCGCGCGAGATGATCGTGGCCTACGCCACCCTCAAGAAAGCCGCCGCGAGTGCCAATCACGCTGGCGGGCGGCTCGACGCCGAGCGATACAGACTGATCGTTCAGGCCTGTGATGAGATCCTCGCCGGGGGCCATGAGGACATGTTTCCTCTGCATGTCTGGATGACAGGAAGCGGCACGCAATTCAACATGAACGTGAACGAGGTGATCTCCAACCGCTGCTGCCAGCTTGCAGGCACGCCGCTTGGCAGCAAGACGCCGGTTCATCCTAACGACCACGTCAACATGTCGCAGTCATCCAACGATTCTTTCCCCACCGCGATGAATATTGCGGCGGCCGTGAACGTGAAAGAGCGACTCATGCCGGCGATGAAAAACCTGCGCGATGCGATTGCAGCGAAGGCCGACAAATGGAAGGACATTGTGAAGATCGGACGAACGCACATGCAGGACGCCACACCGATCACGCTCGGCGAGGAATGGTCTGGTTACTCAGGCATGCTGAGCGACAATCTCGAGCGTATCGAGGATGGATTGCAGGGCGTGTATCGCCTGGCGCTCGGCGGGACAGCCGTGGGAACTGGTATCAATGCCGCTTCCGGATTCGGCGAGGCCGCTGCTGCCGAAATTGCAAAGCTCACGAGCCTGCCTTTTGTCAGCGCGCCGAACAAGTTCACAGTGCAGGGCGCCCATGATGCACTTGTACAGCTTTCCGGCACGCTTCGCACTCTCGCGGTCTCGCTGTACAAAATTGCGAATGACATTCGACTGATGTCCTGCGGACCTCGTGCCGGTTTCGCCGAATTGCTAATCCCGGCGAACGAGCCGGGCTCATCGATCATGCCGGGCAAAGTGAACCCAACTCAGGCCGAGGCGCTGACCATGATCGCGGTGCAGGTGATGGCCAATGATGTTGCCGTCGGTTTTGGTGGCGCGGGCGGCTATCTGGAGATGAACGTTTATAAGCCTCTCATCATCTTCAACGTAACTCACTCAATCACGATAATAACCGACGGATGCAGCAACTTCCGGAAATTCCTGATCGAGGGGACGGAGCCGAATATGAAGAAGATCAAAGAATATGTTGACCGCTCCTTGATGTTAGTGACGGCCCTCTCGCCCGTCATCGGCTATGACAAGGCGTCGAGGATTGCGCACTACGCGATGGAAAACGACCTCACGCTCAAGCAAGCCGCACTGAAGCTCGGATTTGTAACGGAAGACGAGTTCGACAGCGTCGTCGATCCGGCGAAGATGGTCCGACCGTACGTAGCAAAGGCCAGTTGAAGGAACGCCGTTCCAAGGACACGAATGCCAATTACCAAGATAGGAGTAAGAAATTATGACGACCAATAAGCGCGGAATGGAATTGCTTCACGATCCATCGCTCAACAAGTCAACAGCCTTTACGGAGGCCGAAAAGCAGGCCCTCGGAATCGTTGGCTTGGTACCCGATGCGACCGAAACCGCAGACCTGCAGCTAAGCCGCGTGATGATGCAACTTGGCCACAAGAACACCGACCTCGATCGCTACATTTACCTGATCAATCTGCTCGACCACAACGAAACACTATTCTATCGGACTGTAATGTCCGACCCGGCTCGTTTTTTGCCGATCGTTTATGACCCGACCATCGGGGAAGCCTGCCTCAAATTCGGCCACATTTACCGCCAAGCGCGCGGCATGTATCTATCAATCACGCGGCGCGGCAAAGTGAAGGAGATCTTGAGAAACTGGCCACAGAAAGACGTTCGATTTATCTGTATCACGGATGCCGGCCGCATCCTCGGCCTCGGAGATCTTGGAGCAAACGGCGCGGGAATCCCCATCGGCAAGCTGCAGTTGTACACTGCCTGTGCCGGAGTGCCGCCACAATACCTGCTTCCAATGTACCTCGACGCGGGCACTAACAATGAGCAGTACCTGCGTGATCCCCTGTACTTGGGTATGCGCAAGACCCGCCCGGCAACCGCGGATCTTTATTCATTTGTGGATGAGTTCGTCGAGGCCGTCCAGGAACTATTCCCTAAGTGCTGCATTCACTTTGAGGATTGGACGGGGACGGACGCCGTGCACCTGCTCCAGCGCTACCGCGACAAATACTGCGTCTACAACGATGACGTGCAGGGTACGGCTGGAATCACTCTGGCTGGGATGATCAACGCCGCCAAACTCAAGGGCACGAAGCTGAAGGATGAAAGGTACCTGTTCCTCGGCGCGGGCTCCGCCGGTATCGGCCTCGCCAATCTGCTCTGCTCCGCGCTGGTTGCACAAGGCCTGACGCTCAAGGAAGCGCAATCACGGGTCTACATGTTCGACATCAACGGCCTTTTGGAATCGACTCGCAAAGACCTTGTCGATTTCCAGAAACCTTACGCACACCCGCACTCTCCCACGCGGGATTTCGTCGCTGCTATCGAAGGCATCAAGCCGACTGCAATCATCGGCGTGAGTACGATCGGCGGGGCCTTCACACAGAAAGTTGTCGAAACAATGGCGAGAATTAACGAGCGCCCCGTAATCCTTGCTCTCTCCAACCCGACCGAGCATGCCGAGTGCACGGCCGAGCAAGCCTATACCTGGTCAAAGGGTAAAGCGATCTATGCGGCCGGTGTGCAGTTCGAACCGGTCCACTACAACGGCCAGACATTTCTGCCGGGACAAGCGAACAACTTCTACATATTCCCGGCGATCGGAATGGCGATCTTCGCCACGCAAGCGAAGCGTGTCACAGACGAGATGTTTATCGAGGCCGGGCAGGCAGTAGCGGACCAAGTGTCAACCGATTTTCTGAAGCAAGGGCTCCTTTACCCGCTGCAGTCAAACATTTTGGAGACCGAGATTCAGACTGCCGCGCGGGTAGCAAAATTGGTCTTCGATTCGGGGCTCGCCCGCGTCGAGCGTCCCGCCGACATGGTTGCGTTCATTCGTGCGCATGTCTACAAGCCAGAGTACCAGATCGAATCAGCTCCATCGAGCAGGGCTGCATGAGAACGGCCATTACCGCAACTATGCGAGAACTCCCCGAGTTCGGATCTAGTGCGGGCTGCCTGCGTTTTGGCAACCCGCGCTTATTCCCAGGCTTAGACCGATCGATGCGACGGCGGCGTTGGCTAAGCGAAGGGGAGTAAACTGAGACAGCGGGAGGGGTGCAGCGTTTCGGGGCGCTCAGACTGGGTTCCCGCAAGGCGTAGCTGAGTGCGTGAAGAATTGGGCGGGATCAAGACACAGTCGGTCGACCATCCGCGGCCGGTCCAAGCGTTGCTGATCGTACTGAGTGTCACCGCTGGTTGCACGGACATCATCGGCTTTCTCGGCCTCAATCACCTGTTCACCGCGCACATCACCGGCAACTTGGTGATTCTGGCAGCGCACATCGTCGTCGGCCGTGAGGCTCAGATCGCGCAGATGCTTTCGGTGCCGATCTTCATCGTGATTCTCAGCCTGACCGTACTTCTGGCGCTCGGCCTGAAATCGACCGGTCGCTCCTCCCTACGCCCGTTACTGCTACTGCAATTTCTGCTCCTAGCGGGATTTCTCGTTATCTGCATTGCGGCGAATGCCCAAATGGATCCGACCGCGCCAGCTGCGATCTTCGCGGGCATGCTTGGCGTCTCGGCGATGGCCGTGCAGAATGCGCTCGTGCAGATTTCGATTACCGGAGCGCCAGCCACGGCGGTGATGACCAGTAACGTCACTCGATTCGCGGTGGACGTCGGCACGCTGTTGCGCAGAGGTGATCCGGTGGATGTGGCCAAGGCGCGCAGCCGAGCGGCACGTACTCTGCCTGTAATTCTCGGCTTCACGGTCGGCTGCGGCCTCGGGGCGGCGTGCGAAGCCTTAGTGGGTCTGCGGGCGTTGGCATTGCCTGCCTGCCTTGCCCTGCTCGCGTTTGCAATCGGATTGGCCGCAGAGCCCGATGATCGAACGCATTGAGACGCTCCGTCGGCGCCGCGGGCTGTGGCCGCCCATCAACGCAGCACGTTTGAACGGGCGAGTTCGATCAAGTCAGTCGCGCGCCCGTCCAGCACCGCTTTCAGCATGTACAGCGAGAAGCCCTTCGTCATTTCTCCATTTACCTTGGGCGGCATCGCGAGTTCCATCCGATTGACTACTGCATCCACGAGCACAGGGCCCTTGTGCGCGAGCGCCGTGGCGAGCCCGGACTTAACGTCTTCTGGATTTTCGACGCGTATCCCGCGCACGCCCACGGCTTCGGCCATCGCGGCAAAATTGGGATTCTTAAAATCCGTGCCCGTATCAAGGAACCCAGTCGACTTCTGCTCAAGTTCGATGAAGCCGAGGGCGCCGTTGTTGAACACTACGACCTTGACCGGCAAGCCAAGTTGCACAAGACTGAGAAAGTCACCCATGAGCATGGTGAAACCTCCGTCACCGGACAACGAGATGACCTGGCGGCCGGGATAGGCGCACTGCGCCCCGATCGCTTGTGGCATGGCATTCGCCATCGAGCCGTGCCAAAAGGAGCCGATCAGCCGGCGCCTGCCGTTCATCGCCAGGTAGCGCGCAGCCCAAACGGTCGGCAGACCGACGTCGCAGGTGAATACGGCGTCGTCCGCGGCCAGCTCGCTCAACACACGGGCGATCTGCTGCGGATGGATGAGACGCCCGCCAGTCCTTCCCTGCGCGAGCTCGTCAAGGCCTTTGCGCGCTTCCTGATAATGGTGCCGCGCCTCGTCCAGATGGGCGGTATCTTTCTTCTGGTCGAGACGCGGCAGCAGTGCTGCAATCGTCGCGGCGACATCACCGACCAGCCCGAGCTCGATCGACGCCCTGCGGCCCAGGTTCTGGGGTCGGATGTCGATCTGTGCGATGCGCACTCCGCTCTCGGGATAGAACTGCCGGTAAGGAAAGTCCGTACCGAGCATGAGCAGCGCGTCGCAGTCCTTCATCGCGTAGTATCCCGAGCTGAAGCCGATCAGACCCGTCATGCCGACGTCATACGGGTTATCCCATTCCACGTGCTCCTTAGCACGCAGCGCATGCACCATCGGCGACTGAAGTTTCGCACCGAGCGCAAGCAGCTCCTCATGCGCGCCGGCGCAGCCGGAGCCGCACAACACTGTGACTCGTCGCGATGTGTTCAGGAGAGCGGCCAAGCGGTCGAGTTCGCCTTGGGCGGGTAGCACGGTCGACGCGCCCGGCAAGAGGCCGCCGAGATTCGGCGCGGGCACCTGCGCGGCTTCCCTGAGCGCCGTGTCACCGGAGATTACGATTACGGCAACGCCGCGCTGACCCACGGCCGCTCGGATGGCCTCTTCCAACATGCGCGGCATCTGTGCGGGTGAAGAAACGAGCTGGCAGTAATGGCTGCACTCGCGGAACAGAATCTCAGGCTGGGTCTCCTGGAAGTATCCGGAACCAATCTCCGGCGACGGAATATGGGCCGCAATGGCCAGAACGGGCACGCGGCTGCGATGGCAATCGAAGAGTCCATTGATGAGGTGTAGGTTCCCGGGACCACAGGAGCCCGCACACACCGCCAGCTGCCCCGTCAGATGTGCTTCGGCACCGGCGGCGAAGGCTCCGGCCTCCTCGTGGCGCACATGCACCCACACGATCTTGCGCTGTCGGCGCAGCGAATCAGTAATGCCATTCAAGCTGTCACCAACTACACCGTAGACCCGTCGCACGCCCACTGCGGCGAGTATCTCGGCAATCTGATCTGCGACGGTTCTACTCATGACCTTTATATGGGCGCCTTCTTAAGGGGAATAGACACCCGCTCAACGTGCGACGCTCAGTTGACCACTTGATGGCTAGGCTAATAGACCCGTCATTTAATTTCTTGCGTGAAATTGTCGCCATTTGGCTTGGAGCGTTGCCTGTACCCAGTGCCTTTTCAGTTGCTCCGAGTCTGTACCCGAATTGCCGTGGATCTCTACGGAAAGGAGGTTCGGGACGATATGAATCGGTGGCCGAGTACAACGAAATTCCCTGCAAGATTTTCTCCGACGCGCGGCAGCCGGCCCAGGTCTAGGTAATGCTCGTCAATCCCGATCAATGCGAGCCAAGCGCTCGCAAGCGCCTATGACTCACTCAGCGCTATCCTCGTCAGTGACCAGCCGTTCATCCGCGATTGGACCAGGTGTTTTGTTGCATCTGTAACACGCGCCGGGCCGGGCGATACCGCCCGGAAATGTCGGAGGGCTAAAAAAGACATAACAACGTAAGAGTCATGCAAAGCAAGGATGTCGAGTCCCGTTCACTTGCCTGGGAGATGAAGCTGATGCGATACCTCATGAGCCTGCCGAGCGGCCCCGAATGAACGCCATTGTGCTCATCGCCCTGAAGCGTCCCTACACATTCGTCGTTCTGGCGATCCTGATCGTCATTTTCGGCGGTCGCGCTGCGCTAAGTACGCCGACGGACATTTTCCCGAACATAGGGATACCAGTGGTTGCGGTCGTCTGGACCTACAACGGTCTGACCCCCGAGGACATGTCGGGACGGGTCGTCTACTACTACGAGCGTGCACTCACGACGACCGTCAGCAATATTGAACATATCGACAGCGAGTCACTTTACGGCCGCGGAATCGTCAAAATCTATTTCCAGCCGGGCACGGACGTGGCGGCGGCCCAGGCCCAGGTCACAGCGGTCTCGCAAACCGTGCTGAAGCAGATGCCCGTAGGGATCACGCCGCCGTTGGTGCTGTCCTACAACGCGTCGTCGGTGGCCGTCCTGGCCCTGCAGATCTCATCGGACCAGCTGACGGGATCGCAGTTGTACGACATGGCCTCCAACCTAATCCGGCCGATGCTGATCTCGGTGCCGGGCGTGGCGGTGCCCGCACCCTATGGCGGGACGTTCAGCTACGTCCAGGTGGATCTCGACCAGCAAAAGCTGCTCGCGCACGGCCTGTCGGCGCAGGACGTATCACACGCTCTGGCACAGCAGAACATCGTACTGCCTGCGGGTGACCAGAAGATCGGGGCGCTCGACTTCCTGGTCGTGACCAACGCCTCGCCCGTGAATGTGGATTCGTTCAACGCACTGCCGATCAAGCGGGCAGGGCTTGCGGTGGTGACCGTCGGCGACGTCGCCCATGTGTACTTAGGCGGTCCGCCGCAGACCAACTCCGTACTGGTCGGCGGGCACCAGGCAGTGCTCTTGGAAGTGCTCAAAGCCGGAGATGCCTCGACACTGGCTGTGGTCGCGGGTGTGAAAGCAAAAATACCGCAGATTCTGCGGACCTTGCCCGCCGGTGTGAAAATCACAGCACTGAATGATGCCTCGACTTTCGTGCGCGCCTCGGTAAAAGACGTCGTGCAAGAAATGGCGATGGCGGCCGTGTTGACCGGCCTGGTCGTCCTGCTGTTCTTGGGCTCCGGACGCTCGACGTTGATCGTCGGCACTACGATCCCGCTCTCGATCCTCTGCTCCATCATGGGGCTCGCCTGGGCCGGGCAGACTATCAATGTCATGACCTTGGGCGGCCTCGCGCTTGCGGTGGGCATCCTCGTCGATGACGCGACGGTGATGATCGAGAACATCGATGCGCATCTGGCGACCGGTTTGGAACTCAAAGCGGCGATCATCGAAGCGGCGAACCAGATCGTGATTCCCACCTTCGTATCGACCTTATGCATCTGCATCGTCTGGTTACCGCTGTTCCAGCTATCGGGCGTCGCCGGCTACCTATTTTTGCCCATGGCCGAAGCCATCGTCTTCGCCATGCTCGCCTCCTTCATCCTCTCGCGCACGCTGGTGCCGACGCTGGCGGCTTATCTGCTGCCTGCGCAGGTCGCGGCCCGCAAGGCGGGAGGAGAGCCGCGCGGCCGCTTCGGCCGTTTCCAAGCGGCGTTCGAGCAACGCTTCGATCGGTTTCGCGACAGCTACAAAGAGCTGCTGGCCATGGTGGTTGCGCGGCGTGGCCGATTCGTTGTCGGGTTCCTGGCGGCAGCACTCGGCTCGGTGAGCCTGCTGGCGCCCTGGCTGGGGCGCGATTTCTTCCCGGGTATCAAGTCCGGCGAGATCGACATGCATTTCCGCGCGCCGATCGGACTACGCCTCGAGGAGGCCGGCAAGGTCGCCTCGCTGGTGGACACGGCCATCGGCACGTTGCTGCCGGGACACGTCACGAATGTCATCGACAACTGCGGCCTGCCGACCAGCGGCATCAACCAGGCCTACAGCGCGAGTGCCACGATCGGACCGCAAGACTGCGACGTCACCATCAGCCTCAACAACCAAGCATCGCCGGTCGACGCGTATCGCGCGATTCTGCGCGATAAACTGCCGAAGCTGTTCCCGGGCACGAGTTTCACGTTTCCGGCCGGCGACATTACGGCGAAGATCCTGAACTTTGGCTTGCCGGCACCACTCGATGTGCAAATCATCGGGCGCGACATGACAGCGAACATGGCCTACGCCCAGCGAGTGGTCGCCGAAATGCGCCGCATTCCGGGTATCGCCGATGCGACCATCGAACAGACACTGGCGCAGCCGGCACTGCTGGTCTCCTCGCATCGCGCCTTCGCGCTCGGCGCAGGCCTGACGGAATCCGACATCGCCGACAACGCGCTGGCGACGCTGTCAGGATCCGGACAAACCTCGCCGACCTACTGGCTCGATTATAAGACGGGGGTTTCGCACCTGGTGAACCTGCAAACACCTCAGACGCAGCTGACCTCGATGAGCGATCTGGAAAATATCCCCATCGACAAGGGTGACGGTGACCCCAACGGTCAGGGTGTGCAAATCCTTGGTAGCCTGAGCCAGATCACCCAGGTCGGCCGACCGCTCGAGGTGTCGCATCGCGACATCATGCCCGTGATCGACATTTACGCAAGCAACGCCGGACGCGATCTCGGCGCCGTGAGCGATGCGGTCGATGCGGTACTCAAGCGGATGAAAGGCGACGTGCCGCACGGCGCCATCGTGCAAGTGCAGGGGCAAGGGGTGACGATGAAGGCGGCATATGTGCAACTGCTGCTCGGGCTCGGATTCTCGATCCTGCTCGTCTACCTCGTGATTGTCGTCAACTTCCAGTCCTGGCTCGATCCTTTCATCATCATCACGGCCCTGCCGGGCGCGCTGACGGGGATCGTCTGGTCGCTGTTCCTGACCGGCACCACGCTGTCAGTACCCGCACTGACCGGTGCGATCATGTGCATGGGCACTGCGACTGCGAACTCGATCCTGGTGGTGGCCTTCGCCCGCGACGAGCTGGCTGAGCATGGCGATCCGATCCGCGCTGCCGTGACGGCCGGGTATGCACGCTTGCGGCCGGTGCTGATGACGGCGCTGGCGATGGTGATCGGCATGCTCCCGATGTCGATGGCCAACACGCAGAATGCCCCCCTCGGACGTGCAGTGATTGGCGGGCTCTTGATCGCGACATTCGCGACATTGATGTTCGTGCCCTGCGTCTTTGCCCTGCTGCACCGCAAGCGCTCAACCGTCGGAGAAGTCTCAACTGTTGGAGAAGTGTCATGAAGCAACGCAACCTGTTGACAATCGGGTTGCCGCTGGCGGTCTTGGCGGCTTTGCTGGTCTACGGGATCGCGGCGCGCGAGCGGACGCTTGCGGCTCTGGCGCGCGTCTCAAATGAACAGGCCGTCGTTCCGGTCCAGATTATCAGCCCGGAGAGCGGCCCGGCCACGCGCCCGCTCGTGCTGCCGGGAACTGTGCGCGCCTGGTACGAGGCGCCGATCTTTGCTCAGGTCGCCGGTTATGTGCAGGGCTGGAACGCGGACTACGGTGCGACCGTCAAGGCGGGGCAGCTGCTGGCGACGATCGATGCGCCGAGTTTGGATGCCCAGTACGCAGCAGCCAAGGCGAATCTCAAGGTGGCACAAGCAAACTATCAACTTGCAGTCTCAACCGCGGCGCGCTGGCAGGCGCTGGCGGGAACGCCGGCCGTCTCGAATCAGGAAGTGGAGGTGCAGACAGCCGGTGCGGCGGCGCGCAAGGCCGAACTGGAAGTGTCGGCACAGGATGTCGCGCGCTACGCCGCGCTCGAGGCATTCAAACGAGTGGTGGCGCCCTTCGACGGCGTGGTCACCGCGCGTCTTACTGATGTCGGCAGCTATGTCAACGCAGCGGGAGGCGATGCGTCCGTTCGCGGCACGACGGCGGAACTCTTCACGGTCGCCGACGTGCATGAGATGCGGGTGTTCGTGTCGGTGCCGCAGGACTATGCGAGCCTGTTAACTCCAGAGACCACGGCGACGCTGCATCAGCCTTCGCAACCTGGACAATCCATTGAGGCGAAATTCCTGACGACGGCACGGGCATTCAACGCCAATACGCGAACGGCGGTGACGGAATTGACGGTGGACAATTCCAACCACGCGCTGTGGCCCGGTACGTACGTGGACGTTGTGTTCCAGGTGGCGACCGATCCCAAGGTTCTCACGATGCCCGAATCGGCACTGATCTTTCGCGCGGATGGAGCGCAGGTGGCGATCATCGACGCGCAGAACCGCGTTCACTTACGCAACGTGACACTCGGACAAAATCTCGGGCAAACGGTGCAGGTCACGAGCGGCCTATTGCCCGCCGACAAGCTCGTGAACAATCCACCCGCAGGACTGTTGGAGGGACAGTCCGTGCAGCCGGTAACACCCGCGCCGGGCTATGCGGCGGCGAGGCAGGCGCCGCCGGAGCCGCCCCCGCCTCTCGCAGCGAGCGGCCATGGACACGCGACCACGCCATGAAACTTCGTCCCGCCGCAGTGATCGCATCGCTCGGCTTGGGGCTGCTCGCAGGCTGCGATCTCGCGCCCGTCTATGATCCACCGCATTTCATTCTACCGGAGTCCTATCAGGGCAGCGGCCCCTTCGAGGTAGCCCATCCGGACGATGCACTCTCGCCGCGCGGGGATTGGTGGACCCTGTTCGGTGACGCGCAATTGAATGAACTCGAGGACCAACTGGGGCGTGCGAACCCGACCCTTGCCGCAGCTGCGGACGCCTATGACCAGGCACGGAGCCTCGCCGCCGAGGCGCAATCAGCGCTCTCCCCGCAGGTGAGTGCGGATGCAGGAACGTCGTATAACAAGTCATCCGTAAATCGTCTGTTTCGCAACCCGAATAGCCCCGCGCCGCTTCGCGAGGCGTCGAACCAGTGGGGGGCGGCTGCATCATGGGAACCGGATTTCTGGCATGCGCTGCGCAACAGCGCGCACGCGCAAAAGCGCCTCGCGCAGGCCAGCGCCGCGGACCTCGCGACGGCGCGGTTGAGTCTGCAGGCGGAGTTGGCAAGCGACTATGTCGCCTTGCGCGGACTCGACGCACAGCTCGACGTGCTGCGGCAGTCGATCGCCTCGTATCAGGCAGCCGTCGAGGTGGCGCGGTTGCGCACCCGCGGGCAGATCGCTTCCGGCCTCGATCTGGCGCGGGCCTTGAGCCAACTGAATTCCGCGCAAGCTCAAGAGACTGAGACCCGTCTGCAACGCGATCTGATGCAGCATGCCGTCGCCGTGCTGATCGGTGCGATGCCGAGCACCTTCTCGATCGCGCCGAGCAGCGAGTTTCGGTTGACTCCACCGCAGCTTCCTACGGGCGTGCCCTCGGCGCTGCTGCAACGCCGACCCGACATCGCGAGCGCCGAACGTCAGATGGCGGCTGCGAATGCCGAAATCGGCGTGTCGCGCGCTGCCTTTTATCCCAATGTAACCTTCAACCTAACGGGAGGCTTCCAGGATAGCGGATTCAATCTGCTCAGTCTGCCGAACAGCCTGTGGTCGGTCGGGGCCGGAGCCATAGAGCCGCTGTTCGATGGCGGCCTACGACGGGCGCAGCTGCGGCACTCGTGGGCGCAATACGCGCAGACGCGCGACAGTTATCGGGCGACGGTGCTGGCTGCCTTCCAGGAAGTGGAAGATGGCCTGAGCCAGACTCAACGTCTGGCGACCGAGAACACGCAGGAACACGAGGCCAGCGATCAGGCCGCGCAGGCGCTGTCGATCTCGACGATGCTCTACAAAGACGGGCTCGACAACTACTTAAGCGTCTCGGTTGCGCAGGTGCAGGCACTCACTACGCAGCTCTCCGAGATGCAGATACAGATCCGCCGGATCCAGGCAGCCGTGTCGCTGATTCGTGCATTGGGCGGCGGCTGGACTATCCAGGCTTTGCCCGATGAAAAGCAGACGCTGGCGTTCGGGCCGCTCGACTACGGCTCGTCCGCAAAGAAATGACTGCTCTATTCAGTGGGACTCCGCGCGTTGATGCACAGGCAGGGTGAACTGGATGCTCGCACCGTGAGGTACATTGGGCACCGCCCAGACGCGCCCGCCGTGCAGTTCAATGATCGAGCGACAGATCGATAGTCCCATACCTAAGCCGCTGGACTTGGTGGTGAAGAAAGTATTGAACAGCCGACCCGCATTGTCGGCGGAGAAGCCAACACCGCAGTCCGTCACCGTGACCCGCACTTGCTGGTCATCGTACTCCGATCGTATCAGGAGCTCGCGCGCTCGATCCGTGACCGGTTGCATTGCCTCGATGCCGTTGATCACCAAATTGAGGATCACCTGCTGCAGCTGAACCTTATCGGCGAGAATAACCGGCAGGGCGTTTTCCTGTTCCAGGCGCAGCGCCACTCGGGCGCTGAGGAGCTCATGTTGCACCAAGATCAGCGCCTCGCTTAAGACCTCATTAAGATTAAGCGGTGCCATTTTCGTGTCGGCTTTTTTCGCGAGGGTGCGGATACGCCGGATGACCTCGCCGGCCCGAGTGCCGTCCCGAACGATTCGCCCGAGGGCGGCGTGCGCTTCCGCAAGATCGGGCTGTTCGTGATCAAGCCAGCTTAAGCATGCCTCGGCGTTGGTGATGATGCTGCCAAGCGGCTGATTGACCTCGTGAGCAATCGAGGCGGTCAGCTCGCCCAAGCTGGTCACGCGCATCACGTGCGCAAGGTCGGCCTGAGTTTTGTTCAGTTCACGCTGCGCAAGTCGGATCGCGGTAACTTCCATCACCGCACCAACGAACTCGATCTCGCCTGCGTCATCTCGCACGGCTCGGGCCACGACGTTGATGTGTTTCACCCTCTCATCCGGCATCTGCAGCCGATACTCGTGAGCAAAATCCTGCCTGTCGCCTGCTGCGCGCTCCACGACCTGCTGGAAGGCGGCCACATCTTCCGGGTGAACCCGGCGTTCAATCAGTTCCAGGGTAGGCATGGTAGCCTGGTCGAACTCAAAGATCCGGAAGGTCTCATCTGACCAATAAATTTCTCCGCTGGACGGAAGCCAGCCAAAACTGCCCGTATGACTGAGTCGCTGAGCCTCAGCCAGATAAGCCTCGCTGCGGCGCAGAGACTCCTCGGCGAGCGTACGCTGGGCTTTTTCAGTGGCTTCACGCAGCGCGCGGACCACCGACGGCACAAGCCTCGACAGCCGTGTCTTTAGAACATAGTCGGTAGCGCCAATATTGAGCGCTTCAATCGCTACTTCCTCGCCCAGGGTTCCAGAAACGAAGATGAACGGCAGCTCGGGGCGTTTCTCCGCAGCGATTTTCAACGCAGAAATGCCGTCGAAGGCGGGAAGTGTGTAATCTGCCAGGATGAGATTGAAGCCATCCCGCTCAATTGAACTACAGAAATCTGCCTGAGTCTCAACGCGTGTCACATGACAGGCAAACCCCTCGGCCTCCAGCATTGTCTGCGCAAGTTCTGCGTCCTGGGGGTCATCCTCAAGATGCAGAATGCGCAATTGGGAATTCACGATTTTCCAATCTCCAGAGCGAGCGCCACTACTTCCTTCTTATGCTGCCCGGAGGTGGCTCATTAACAATCGCCCAGAACATTCCGAGTTCTTTGATAGCGTTGACGAACTGGTGAAAGTCAACCGGCTTTACCACATAAGCATTCACGCCAAGCTTATAGCTTGCCACCATGTCTCTTTCCTCGCGGGACGAGGTCAGCACCACGACAGGAATCACTCTCAGTATCTCGTCAGACTTGATCTGCTGCAGCACCTCCAATCCGTCAACCTTCGGCAGCTTTAGATCGAGCAGAAGGACGGCAGGATTTTCGCTTTGACGCGCCTTGAAGTTCCCCCGGCGATAAAGATAGTTTAAAGCCTCTTCCCCATCGTGGATCACCACAACCTCATTGGAAAGGTTGTAATCCGCCAACGCTGTCAGAGTAAGTTCCACGTCTTTGGGGTCGTCCTCAACCATCAAAATGCGCCCCAATATGTCCATGGTCATTATCTCCGTTGCCTGGGAACTGATAGAAAAAAGGTTGCGCCTCTGTCCACTAAACCCTCCGCCCACACTCTGCCTCCATGGCGATGGATGATGCGTTGCACGGTGGCCAAACCTATACCAGTCCCCTCAAAAGCATCAGCGGAGTGGAGACGCCGAAATACACCAAACAGCTTGTCGACATACTTCATGTCAAAACCAACTCCGTTGTCCCTAATGAACACCACCACCTCATCTTTGTTCTTCTCCAAACATCCTATTTCAATCTCGGCTTGTGGCCGCGTGCGCGTGAATTTAGCAGCATTGGAGATAAGATTGGTCAACGCAAGCCTCAGCATCGACCGGTCGCCGTAAAGATCGGGCAATGCGCTGATTTTCCAGGCAATATTGCGCCCGGTTATATCCTGCTGCACTTCACCTAGAATTTCCTTTACTAGTAAGTCCAGGTTGACCGCAGTCTCGCGGGTCTCTGCCCGTCCAATTCTTGAAAAGGCCAGGAGGTCATCAATCAACGTACCCATCCTTTCTGCCGATTCCAAGATCATGGTCATATATCGGTGGCTCTTTTCATCCAGAACCGACGATGAATTCTTTTGAAGCAGCTGTGCATATCCGACTATATGGCGAATGGGTGCACGCAGGTCGTGTGATATGGAATAAGCGAACGCTTCCAATTCTTTGTTACTGGCTTCAAGGTCGGTAGTTCTCTTTCCAAGCTCGTCGTTCAGCTTGCGAATCTCTTCCTCCCGTCGCTTGCGATCGCTGACGTCATTGTTAGTTTCTAGTATCGCAACTGCCTGCTGCCGCTCATCCCGGCGCAACGACCATCGGCTTGCGACCACCACTCGGGATCCGTCGGCCTTCGTGTTCCAAAGTTCGCCTTCCCACCGGCCGTTGCGCAATAACTTTGCGCGAACATCATCAATCGGTATGGGAAATTCGGTTTGCAGGAGTTGGTTACTTTGCTTGCCGACAGCCTCTTCCGCCGTCCACCCGTACAATTCTTGAGCCGCTCGATTCCAGTACGTGATGATGTCGTTGATATCGCGGACGAAAATAGTGTCGTGCGTGAGATTGAGCAGGCTGGCCCGTTGAGTTCGTTCGGCCACTTCCCTCTCGAGTTCCTCGCGGGATTGCAGGAGCTCTAGCTCGACGCGGCGACGAGCCGAGCTGAACCAGGCCAGAAGTATTGCAAACAGGATGAAAATAAAATAGTAGGGGAGCTCGGAACTTCTAATGTAGAGGCTGTAAAGAGGTTCAGTGAAGAAGTAATCGAAAGTTAAACAGGAGAGTCCGACCGCCAGAACGGCGGGGCCGTTGCCTGCAATCCACACTGTTAAGGAAATGGCAAACAGGAAGAGCGGGAACTCCACTCCGCGTAAACCGTAGTGTTGCATGAGAAGGGCTATCCCCAGTGCAATCGCGACGGACACAATTGCAAGACCGTATCCTTGAATCGCGGGTAGGTCCTTCAGCAAGGACGGATTCTGCTTCGCCATGTTTGCCTCGCGTAAGCGGTAATTCCGAGGCCAGCATAGCGCCGGAACTTGCGGAATTCCGGCGATCTTCGGCTGCCTTCGCGTTCCGTTTCCTTGTGTACCGTGCGATAATTCGAAACTTAACGGTGGCCCCGCATGTTGCAAGATTTGCCAAAGCAGGGCAAACGCCAGTCGTCCGTCTCCAGGGAACTGATGCGACATTGGGCGCGCGCGGTCGTGGTCGCATTCGCGGTGGCCATTACCTATTTCCTGGCGTCACAGCTGAGCTTTTTCCTGCGCACCAAACCTGATGACGTCGCCTGGTTCTGGCCGGCCGCGGGTGTGGCCGCCGGCGTCCTGATCGCTATTGGGCCTCGCGCAAGACTGCCGGTGGCGGTTGGGACGATAGTCGCGAGCATCCCGGGCAATCTCTTGGGCAACTGGAGTCTCTGGACTTCCATGGTCTTTGCCCTGTGTAACGCTGGCCAAATCCTGCTCGTGGCCGGTTTGATCGAGCGCCACTATGGTTCGGCCTTCAGCCTCGACAGCCTGCCCAAAGTGCTAGGACTGATTACGGCAACGATCGTCGGGACCGCTGCCGCGGCGATCGGCGGAACGGCGGGCATCGTGCTGGTCCAGGGTTCGACGGCACCGGTCCTGGCCATCTGGTATCACTGGATGACCTCCAATGTAACCGGCATCGTCGCTGTCGCGCCGCTGTTGATCGGGCTCGTTTCCGCTGCACGCGATCCGGCGCCGCGTATCGAAACCTTCGAAAGTGTTTTGGCGCTGGTGGTGCTAACCGCATTGAGCGGATTTATTATTTTCTTGCCGGGGGAGCCTTGGGTGATCGTGGCGCTTGCCGCCCTGATGTTCCCAGTGCTGCTATGGCTTGCAACCCGTTGCAGGCCGGTCTTCGCCGCGGCGGCCGCGTTCATCGTTGCCCTTACAATCGTTTGGACGACAACATTCAGCTTTGGCATGTTCAAAACCTTTCCGGACGCCGAACGCATCCTGGCCGCTCAGGCCGCTATCCTGGTTGTGTCGCTCTGCGCGATCGTTCTTGCTTCGCTATTTTCCGAGCGGAGGGAGAGCGAGGCACGCCTGGCTCGCTCAAATATGATGCTGCAACGTGAGCGAAATAATAAGCTAATGAACATCGACGCAATTACGAGTGCCATCGTTCACGAGGTCAGACAGCCATTGGCGGCCATCGCGGCAAACGGCGATGCAGGAATACTCTGGCTCACCAAGACGCCCCCCGATTTCGATGAAGTGCGGGCGGCTATGACCCGGATTGTCCGTGACTGCCACCGTGCCAGCCAAGTGTTGGAGAGCATCCGCGCCTTGTTTAAAGGCGCCGATCTCGAAGCGCAGCCGGTCGATTTGAACGGGATTGCTCTTGCAGCACTGGATCTCCTTAGCGGAGAGTTGAAGGATCACGGTGTGATAACCCATGCCGAACTGGCACCCGAATTGCCTCTTGTTCCCGGCCATTGCGGCCAATTACAGGAGGTCATGCTTAACTTGATCCGCAACGCGATTGACGCAATGGACTCGATAACCGATCGGTCTCGGCTGTTGCGAGTCAGAACTGAGCGCGATGGCCGCGAAGCAATTATCGTGTCAGTGGAGGACTCAGGACCGGGAATTGATCCGCGAACATTGCACAGCATATTTGATGCGTTCGTGACGACGAAGCCGCAGGGAATGGGATTGGGACTGGCGATCTGCAGGATGATTATTTCACGACATAAAGGTCAACTTTCGGCTTCGGTCGACAACAAAAACGGCGCATTGTTTCAATTCACTCTACCAATAAAATCGGCGTTGACAACCCGAACATTGGCGGCTTCCTGAAAATGACGGGAAGCCAAGCCGGTCGGTGGCGTTATTCGGCGTACCGCTGCAGCAACAATGGTCGTGTACCAGATTGACGGGATTGCACCAATCCTAAGCCTGACGCTGAGTTCCGCATCGGGCGCCGTCTTGGACGCGACCCGGCACGCGTGGCATATTCGGGACAGTCAGGCCGCCACCGCGCTGGTGGGAATTTTCACGGTACTGCCGTTTTGGTTGCTGGCACTCTTCAGATTTCCGCGTCCTGAGAATCATTGAGCATTCTGCACGGAAATCCGATCGGTCCCATTTGCGGTTAACAATTCCACTCAATCCACGGCAAGCGCACGAAAGTACCTTTCGGCGAAGCGTCTTACTGTCATGCGACCTCTAGAATTCGTGATCGGAGAGGCCATGACGACAAATCAATTCGCCGTGCGCATCTGATAGTCGAGGCGACAAGCCGGCTGGGACCGGTGCGATTTCAGAAGAGTTGAGTTGAGCAATCTCGTCACCGAATAAATCCACCGCTTCTGAAAGGCAAGAAGCCATGCAAACAGAGGTCACGGCTCGCCATTCCGACTTGAGCGACGAAAATACCCGCTCGCTGATTTCGGTGTTCTCCGCCTATACGGTGAGCGCCACGCTCTGGCTGTTGTTTGCCACCGGCGTGGGGCTGTTGATCGCCTTCAAATTTGGGGCACCGGAATTCGGCCCCGGCGCCTGGTTGACGTTCGGAAGGCTGCGTCCCATCCATACCAACGCGACGTTTTACGGATTTGCGAGTATCGCTTTAGTCGGATTGGGGTACTACGTTGCCGCGCGCAGCTGCGGCACGAAGCTCTACAGTGCGGCGCTGGCGTGGACCGGCCTGGTGCTCTTCAATGTGGCGGCGCTCGCCGGCACTGTTGCACTGGATCTGGGTTACATCGATGGCGATCTCGAATATCGGGAGTGGCCCTGGTGGATTCGCTTGATCTTTCTGGCGGCCCTCGTGGTGACCCTCTGGAACCTCATCGCCACCGTCGCACGGCGCAGCAGTAAAGACATCTATTTGTCCAATTGGTACATCATCGGCGGAACGTTGTGGGCCGCGATCATTTCGGTCGTGGCTGTCGTGCCGTGGTACCAGTATGGACTTGGACAGGTGGCGGTCTCCGGCTTTTTCATGCATAACGCCGTCGGCATGTTGTTCACGCCGCTTGCACTCGGGGTGATCTACTACTCACTGCCTAAATTATTGAACCGGCCGATCTACTCTTACGCACTGGGTGTGTTCGCATTCTGGACCAACCTGCTGTTCTATCCGATCATCGGTGCGCACCACTTCGAGTTCAGCCCGCTGCCCTGGTGGCTGCAGACAATCGCCATCGTGTTCAGCGTCGCGATGCTGGTGCCGGTGTGGGGTGGCAGCAGCAATTTTCTGCTGACCATGCGCGGTCGTATCGGCGACCTGATTCACTCCTACCCGCTGATGTTCATTTTCGTCGGCGTGATGAGCTACCTGATCGGTTCCACGCAGGGTACGCTGGAAGCCTTCCGTTCGCTGCAACAGGTGTGGCACCTGACCGATTTCACGGTTGGTCATTCGCACCTCACGATGTACGGCATCATCTCTTTCGTCATTTGGGGCGGCATTTACGGGCTACTGCCGTTGGCGACCGGTAAAAGGGCCAGCCAACTGGGCATGGCGCTGCATTTCTGGATGGCACTCGTCGGCTGCTTCATCTACGTCACTTCGCTGTCCATCGGCGGCACCATCCAGGGACTCGATTGGATTCACGGATTGCCATTCATCCAGTCGGTCATCGACATGCAGAGTTACTACGTCTGGCGCGGTGTGGGTGGTTTGCTCATGTTCTCGAGCCACATCGTCTTTGGCGTGAACGTGTGGCGTATGTGCTATGGACCGGGCGCGGTCGCATCGCCGCTGCAGTCCTTGCGTGCCGAGGAGTCGGCGGCATGAACAAGCTAGCGCTGATTGTGGGAGGATCGACGTTGGTCTATGCGTGTCTGGCGTGGATGATGGGCGTATGGCCTGGAATCGAGCTGTCAAAGATACCGGCCGGCACCGGCGTCGAGCCGCTCACGGCGTTGCAATCGGAGGGGCGTGACGTGTATGTGGCCAATGGCTGCAGCTATTGTCACACCCAGCAGGTGCGGCCGCTCGATGAGGACAAGGTGTTTGGGCGACCGTCCGCTCCGGGCGATTTCACATACCAGACTCCGGAACTGCTCGGTTCTGAGCGCACCGGACCCGACCTCACCAATATCGGCGCTCGCCAGCCGAGTTCCGTGTGGCAGTACATACACCTGTATAACCCACGCGCGGTAGTACCCGAATCCATCATGCCCTCGTTTAATTGGATGTTCGATGTTGTCACGCAAGCGCCTGCGGGCATAACTCCGATCCCATTGCCGAAGAACTACGCGCCGGCGCACGGTGTGGTGATACCTGCACATCAGGCCGAAGCGTTGATTGCCTATCTGGCCTCACTGAAACAGCCCGCGTTGCGGGAAGCCGCCGGACCCAGCGGCGAACCACCGCCGAGTGTGCCAGCGTCCGCGAACGCCGCACCCCCCGGGAACTACGATGCGACCAAGGGCGCCGCCTTGTACACGGCCAACTGCTCGGCCTGCCATCAGGCGAGCGGCGAAGGATTGCCGGGGGCGTTCCCGTCCCTGAAAGGCGATGCCGTCGTCAACAAAGACGACGCCACCAAGCACATCGACGTAGTGTTGAATGGTCTGCACGATGCCAGGGTGAGTGGCGTGGTTTACAGCAGTGTCATGCCACCGTTTTCCGGCACGCTGAGCGATGCTGAAATCGCCGATCTCATCGATTACGAGCGCAGTTCGTGGGGCAACCACGGCAAACCGATAATCGCGGCGCAGGTGGGTACCGAGCGGGCAAAGGGAAAATGAAGTCGGAGAACCAAGTACGAATTGGAGGTCGCTGTGCATCATCATCTAATCGGTCCGTTCTGGGGAAACCTCGTCATCATCGGAATCGCCGGCGCGATCACCGTGGCATGCTTCGTGGCGATGTGCTGGATGCTGCTTCGCCCCGGCGAAGCTGACCCACGGCATCCCAAATACATGGTGCTGCGCCATGACCGCTGAGCGAGCTGACAAACCGCACGTCAGGGTCTATTTGGATGACAACCAGCAGCCGCTCATCGATCGCGAACTTCCGATCGACCTCGCGCTCGACACGCTGAGTCTGATCGACGGGGCGCACCGCCTGGTAGTTCGTGCCGAGGGCGAGAATGGACGGGAGGGGGTCGAGGAAATTCCGTTCGTCGTGCGCAACGGGCCTGGTATTATTGTCTCAGGCCTGAGGCCCCACTCGATACGCAGCGGCACGGTACGCCTCACGGTGGATGCGTTCAGCACCGACGATCCGTTCGACCCGCGCCGCGCCGAAGCTCGTTCCTCGATTCCGGTTTGGGTGTGGGTCATGTCGCTATTCATTGTAGCCTGGGCCGTCTGGTATGCCGCTCGCATGTGGGACGTGCCGGCGTCATACGCGCATTCTCCCACCTACAGTCACGAAGCAGTGTCCGACGCATCGAAGGGAAAATGAGATCCGGCTAACTGGCTGCCACGAATACGGCTGCCACGGCGAAAAAAATGGCCATCCCTACGGCAATGATCCACAGCGGATTTATTTCATCGTCGGCAGCTGCTGCCGGATCCGGATTCACACCCGTGCGAGCGGCTGCTTGTATCGGGGCGGCTTTCACCCGCGTCATTGCACCGGCCGTAGATCGTGAATTGTTCATGGGTTTCTCACCTCTGCTAGTCGGCAGGCCCATTTGCCGACGTCTTGAGAACAAGCTTGGTGAGAAAAGGTTGCGCTACAATTTCGCAGCGCTTGACGCGCGTTTCAGTCGAAACGCAATTGACGACGCGGCCGATCGTTCAATACACAACTTCGACGGGAGAACTGAAGATATAGCCGACACCGCGTTCCGTGACGATGAACTTCGGTTGCGAGGGATCCTGTTCGATTTTCCGGCGCAGCCGCAATACCTGAATGTCGATCGCTCGATCATAGACTTCGTTGTCGTACACCCTGCTCGCCTCCAAGAGTTGATCACGCGTGAGTATCCGCTCGGGAGCGGAAAGCAAGGCCGCGAGCAAGTTGAACTCGCCGTTGGTCAATGCAATGTGCCGGCCGTCGCGCGGTTTCAGGCGCCGCGTGCGCAGGTTGAGTTCGAACTCGCCGAACCGGTACGCCCGAATCTCCTTCCGCACCAGGCTTGGAGCGGCGCTCTTGGCTCGACGCAGCACGGTTCGTATACGCGCCAGCAACTCCCGCGGACTAAATGGTTTGGTCAGATAGTCGTCGGCGCCGAGTTCCAGTCCCATGACCCGATCCGCTTCTTCCCGCACGCCCGTGAGCATGACGATGGGTATTGCCGATTGCTCGCGCAGCGACCGCGCGATCGCCATTCCGTCCTCGCCTGCAAGGCGCAAATCAAGGACGACAAGATCGATCGCCTCGTCGCTGAGAATCTGCGACATCTGCTTGCCGGTCGCCGCGGTGCTGACACGCAGCCCGCTGGCGGCAAGGTACTCTTCCAATAAGTCGCGGATCTGCGGGTCATCGTCGACCACCAGAATATGCGGTGCAATGCTCTCCGACATGACGGCAATCTCCTAAGCTTCAGTGAGCGGATCCCAGCACCCGCGCGAGCGACTCGGCAAGATCGCGGCGATGTAGCGGCTTACGCAGCAGCTCGTTCACGCCGACTTCGGCTGCGCGATTGGTTAGCTGCGCGCCGCCATAGCCGCTCATCAAGATAATCGGAACCGCAGGGCGAAGGCGCCGAATTTCATGTGCGAGTTCCGTGCCGATGAGGTCCGGCATCGATTCGTCGGTGAGTACCACATCGAAGCGATTCGGCATGGCTCGAAAAGCCTCCAGCGCCGCACCGCTTGACTCAAAGCCCACGGGCTCGTAGCCAAGTTCCGCGGCAATTTCCTCCGCGAGCGCCACCAATTGGCGCTCATCATCGACAATCATCACGGTCTCACCATTGCCGCGAGGCAGCGCTCGATCGGCCTCGGTCGCCGGAATTCCGGTTTCACCCGCTACCGGCAGCCAGATTTCGAAGCTTGTTCCTGCGCCCGTCTTGCTCGTGACGTTTATCGCACCCCCAAGATCGCCGACGATGCCGTGTACCAGCGATAACCCGAGGCCCGTGCCCTCCCCGACCCCTTTTGTGGTGAAGAATGGATCGAATATCCGCTCCATAACGGCCGGCGGAATGCCGACGCCGGTGTCGCTGACGATGAGTCGAACGTACGGGCCGGGGCGGAGCGAACCGCGCGACAGCGTGCGCGTTTCATTCAACTCAGAGCATTCGAGAACCACGCGCAGCACGCCGCCGTGCCGCATTGCCTGAATGGCGTTGGTACATAGATTCATCGCGACCTGGTGCAGATATGTCGCATCTCCGATCACCGCCGCGTTGCCGGCCTCGATCCTGCTTTCCAGGCGTATGCCCGCGGGCAACGACGCCTCGAGCAATTCGAGCGTCTCTTCGATGACGAATTGAACGTTTACGGGGGCGCGGTCGCCGAGCCCGCTGCGGCTGAATCCAAGGAGACGTTCAACCAGATTCTTTGCGCGCTCGGCCGCGTGCATGACGCTGTCGAGGTAGCGTCGCATCGCGCTGCCTGCCGCTGACTGCTGATGCGCAAGTTCGCCGTAGCCGAGAATCGCGCCGAGTATGTTATTGAAGTCATGCGCAATGCCGCCTGCCAGAGTACCGATTGCCTCCATCTTCTGCGATTGCCTCAGTTGCGCTTCGAGTTGCTCTTTGTCGGCCTGCGCCTGTTTCTGCGCCGTCACATCGCTGGATGATCCGACGAATCTCAACGCCTTGCCCGACGCGTCGCGCGTACAGCGGCCGCGCGCGGCCAGCCAATGCCAATCGCCGTTCGGGTGGCGTATGCGGTATTCGCATTCATAGCGGCTCGTGCGCCCCTCGAGGTGGTCATTGACGGCGGCCTCGAAGCGCGTCATATCGTCGGGATGAATCACTATCCGTGCCAGCCACTCATCACGCGTTTCGATCTTGGCATCCACGCTTTGACCATAGAGCAATTTCATCTTCGGCGACAGGTACACGCTCCGGCTCGCGACGTCCCAGTCCCAATGCCCTTCGTTCGCGCCTTCCATGGCGAGCGCGTAGCGCTCCTCGCTGTCGCGCAGCGCTCGTTCGCCGGCCGCCACCTGGCGTAATTGGCGTAGCAGGGCCGCCATGGTCAACCCGCCTAACAGCGTGAGGATGAGCGTGCGGATGCCCACGCGGATCGTTTCATCGCGCCAAGGCTGCAACGCGACGGCTGCCTCACGCGTTACGGCGAGTTTTAATTGAGTGTTCCTTACAGGCGCAACGGCGATGAAATCCTTCTGTCCATCGATCGGGTTTACGAGCCGAAACGCCGGAGTGGCAGGTAACACCGCAAGCGCGGGAAACCGTTGCCCGATCGCCTGCGACGTGGGTGGGTTGCGCGCGAGCAATGTCCCGTCATTTCGCAGTAGCTGAATCGCACTGCCCATTCCGATGTTGACAGCTTGATAGTAGCGCGCGAGATCTTCGAGAGTTACCACCGCGGTGACGACACCGGCAAATTTTCCGTTGTCATCGTCGAGGCGGCGCGAAAGATCCACGGCCGCGCGGCCTTCGGAACGAGTCACGAGCGGCTCACTTATGAACAAGCCCGTGGCGGTCCCGTCCCGCTGAGCGATGAAGTAGGAGCGGTCGGCGACATTGTGAATCGGGGGCGCCGATTTTAGCGATCCATAGCGTTGATTGCCCTGCGCATCGACGATCATCACTTGGCGGACCTGCGGCACTCCGGCGGTACGATTCGCGAGAACCTCGTTCAGACGCTCCGGCGGAATGTCGTGGCTGTCGCTGCGATACCATCGCGCGGTATCGAGCAGCAGAAGATCCACGGCTTGCAGGGTCCATGCCGTTTGCTCGGCGAGCGCGTTCGCCAAGTTGTTGATCTCGCGATCAGTCGCCGCGAGCGCATAGCGATATGAGCGCCAGGCGTCATACGCGGAAGACAGGGCGAATGCCAGGATGACGAGAACGCCAAGTACGACGACTCCGAGCCGCAAGCGCTTGAACCGGATCGATCCGGTATCGGGTGAAACAGGCTGAAGGAGTGAGGTCATTCAGTGCCCGCGAGCATCAAGAAGGTGTGCCGATCATATCGCGCACTGCCGAAAGCAGGTCAACACGGACCAGCGGTTTCGCCATGACCTGCTGCACGCCCAGCGACTGAGCGGTTTCGCCGGCGGCCCGGAGACCTGACCGAAACTGGCCGGAAATCGCAATCAAAGGTATTCCCGGATGTGCGGCCTGTATGTCGCGTACCCATCTCGAACCGGATTGCTTGGGCATGTAGATACTGGCGATCACAAGATCCGCCGGGCAAGCGCATTTCGCCTCGCGTAATGCTCCGCTGTGGACACGATATCCCGCTTCGCCCAGCCATTCGCGAAGCAGGTTGCGCGTCAAGTGGTCTTCCTCGTAGATGACGATATCCAATATCTGGGTCCGGTCCCGCTGTCGCTGGCGGAACATTGGACGTGATCTTGCGGCGAATGCCGCGCGCGATGATGTCATCCAATAGCCGATTGATTACAACTGAAACTCAAATACGCCAATGGTTCGTAAATCATTGACAGCGGAATCCCGCCACACTTGTCACTCCCAGGTCGTTGGATACCTGCATCAGTATTTGTACCTGACCCCCACGCACTCAAGCGCGGACCACTTGGAAGTAAGGAGGGACATATGTGCCCAGCATGTATCGCAACCACGGCAGCACTGGTCGCCGGAGCCGGATCCACCGGAGGAATTCTGGCGCTGTGCATCGGCAAGCTAAGAGAATTTTTCACAAAGGAGAGATGAAATGGCAACCAGCAAGAACACACCCCCGATCGTGTCGCAGCAGGAGTGGGAGGCTGCGCGCCAGCAGCTCCTCGTGAAGGAGAAAGCTCTGACTCGCTCCCGTGACGCGCTCGCCGCCGAACGCCGGCGCATGCCTTGGCTGGCCGTGGACAAGAAGTACCAGTTCGACGGACCCAAGGGCAGGGTTAGCCTGCTCGATCTGTTCGAGGGCCGCCGTCAGTTGATCGTCTATCGCGCCTTCTTCGAGCCCGGAGTATTCGGCTGGCCCGAACACGCCTGCCGCGGTTGCTCCCTCGGCGCAGATCAGGTCGCGCACCTCGCCCATCTGAACGCGCGCGACACCACCCTCGCCTACGCCTCACGCGCGCCGCAGGCGGACATCGCGCGCCTGAAAGCGCGGATGGGCTGGGAGATGCCCTGGTACACCATCACCGACGGCTTCGACGCGGACTTCGGCGTCGATGAATGGCATGGCCACAACGTGTTCTTCCGCGACGGCGGGCGGGTGTTCCGCACATACCTGATAAACACTCGCGGCGACGAGGCGATGGGGACCACCTGGAGCTATCTCGATATCACGCCGCTCGGCCGTCAGGAGACTTGGGAGGACTCGCCACAGGGTTATCCCCAGAACGCGCCGTACAAGTGGTGGAACTGGCACGACAACTATGACGCCGAGGCCTCGCCCGACGCGAAGTGGGTCGAGGTGTCCGATGCTGGAGAAGCCGCGTTTCGAAAACGCGACGCAGAGGCGTAAGCGAGCTAAAGAACGATGACTACTTCAAGGAAGCCCTGCTGCGCATTCAGTCCGTATACGCCGCGATCAGCGCCCGCGCCGCTTTCGCCGCACCCTGCACCGGGCCAAGCGCGCCCATGGTCACGCGGGTCAGATAGGCGCCTTCCCACAAGAGCATCAGCGAGTCGCCAAGTTCGTCCGGGTTGCGGGCATGCATTTCTTTAGCAAGCTTTCGAAAGCGTTGGCGCATATCGGCCTTGTACTTCTCGATCACTGGGCGCGCCGGATGGTCCGGCTCGGTGATTTCCACGGCGGCATTGGCAAGTGCGCAGCCGCGAGAATCTTCCTCACAATTGTTTTCCACCAACACATCGAACAGGGACTCGACCTGCAAGCGCGGATTGCCCGCGTGCGCCGCGAGCGTTTCATCCCACCACAGCAAGCCCTCGCGTTCCTCGGCGCGCAGATACTCCGCCACCAGATCGTCCTTGGACGCAAAGTTGCGATAGAAGCTCATCTTGTTGGTTCCGGCCTCACTGGCGATGGTATCGACGCCCACGGCGTGAATGCCATGACGATAAAAGAGATCGCTGGCCGTTTTCATGATGCGATCGCGCACCCGAGACTTCGGAGGGGAAGAAATAATCTCTTCCTCTACAGCCACTTGCGTCGACTTGGCTCGATTCATAAAGGTCTCCACTTGACATGTGACTGACCGGTCATTAACGTATCACCTACCGTTACTGACCGGTAACACACGTGGCATAGCATCGGTGTGTTGCAGCCGGAAGTCAAGTTCTCCTTCTGGAGGGCCTGGCGGCCGGGTTCAGCGACGGAATGGCCCGGAAGGCCGGGGTCGGTAACTCGAATTTTCGATCGGAGTCGTACGTGTCCCTCAAACAACTCATGTCTGTTCCCCTCAAGCAACTTGTCTTTGGCAAGAAGTCCTTACCGGTGCTGATTGGTGTTACCGGCCTCGCCGCCTTTCTGCTGCTCTCCGGCGTTGGACACTCGCGCACCAGACCGCAGCCCGCCGCGGCCGCCGCGTTGCCCCAGGTTTCAGTGGCCGAGGTGATTCACCGGCCGCTGCGTGAATGGCAGGAATTCAGCGGCCGTCTGCAAGCCCCGAACACGGTGGAGTTGCGTCCGCGGGTCAGCGGCTACGTCGACCGCGTTGCCTTCACGGATGGTGCGCGCGTCAAGAAGGGCCAGCTGTTGTTTCAAATCGATCCGCGTCCTTTTCAGGCGGAAGTCGAGCGCCTGACCGCGGAGCGTACGCGCAGCGTCTCGGACCTGGAACTCGCCAAGGCCAACCGCGCACGCGCGGAACGCCTGATCAGCGCACATGCGATCTCGCGCGAGGAATACGAGCGGCAGGTCGCGGCCGAAGCTTCGGCTCAGGGAGCCTTGGGTTCGATCGATGCATCATTGCAGGAAGCGCGCCTGAATCGAGAGTTCACCGAAGTGCGCGCCCCGATCGACGGTCACGTCTCGCGCGCCATCATCACGGCCGGAAACCTCGTGACGAGCGCGAGCCTCCTGACCACGCTGGTCTCCGATGATCCGGTCTACGTCTATTTTGACGCCGACGAGCAGACCTACCTGCGTTATGCGAAGGCGAAGCACGACCATGCCAGCGCGCGTACCGGCGCCTCCGCGGGCACCGGCGGCTCCGACATCTATATTGGACTCGTCGATGAGGAAGGCTATCCGCATCCCGGGCAGCTTGACTTCATCGATAACCAGGTCGATGCCACGACCGGAACGATTCGGGCGCGCGCCGCCCTGGCAAACCCCGACGGCCGCTACACGCCGGGCCTCTTTGCGCGCGTGCGGCTCATCGGCGGGGAAGATCACGACGCCGTCCTCATCGAGGATCGCGCCGTCGGTACCGATCTCTCCAAAAAATTCGTGCTGACTCTGACCAAGGACAATCGCATCGAGTACCGCCTCGTCGAGCTCGGCCCTGAAATCAACGGCCTGCGCGTCGTGACGCAGGGACTTGCTCCTAACGAGCTCATCGTCGTCAACGGCTTGCAGCATGTCCGACCCGGGCAGAGTGTCGCCGCTACGCGCGTTTCCATGAGCGATGCCGCTGGCGGCCTCACCCAGGTGGCGGCGTTGCCGACTGGAGAACCGGCAAACGCGCCGCAGGCCGCAAGTCCTGTTGATGCGGTCTCTCGTCTTGCCCAGGCCACGGTTGCTCTTCACCTAGTGCATTAAGGTTATGAAACTCTCACAATTCTTCATCAGCCGGCCGATCTTCGCGGGTGTGCTCTCGGCGCTCATCTTGCTCGCGGGCCTGATCGCGTTACCACAGCTTCCGATCAGCGAGTATCCGGAAGTGGTCCCGCCGACCGTGATCGTCAAGGCGACCTATCCGGGCGCGAACCCCAAGGTCATCGCCGAGACCGTGGCGAGTCCGCTCGAGCAGGCGATCAATGGTGTCGAGGGGATGCTGTATCAGTCCTCACAGGCTACCGCCGATGGCGTGATGACGCTCACCATCACGTTTGCCTTGAGTACCGATGTCGACAAGGCACAGGTGCAGGTACAGAACCGCGTGTCGCAAGCCCTGCCAAAACTCCCCGACGTCGTGCAGCGTCTCGGTGTGGTCACCAACAAAGCCTCGCCCGACCTGACCATGGTGGTGCACTTGGTCTCTCCCGACAATCGCTACGACACGCTGTACCTGTCGAACTATGCGCTGCTGCGCGTCAAGGACGAACTCGCTCGCTTAGAAGGCGTTGGGGATGTGCAGGTGTTCGGCGCCGGCCAGTTCTCGATGCGCATTTGGCTCGATCCTGAGAAGGTCGCAAGCCGCGGCCTCACCGCGGATGATGTGGTTAGGGCCATCCGCGAACAGAACATCCAGGTCGCTGCGGGTCAGCTTGGCGCGCCGCCGCTGCCGAGCGCGACCGAGTTCCAGGTGGCGATCAATGCCAAAGGCCGCCTGACCACCGAGGAGGATTTTCGCAGCATCATCATCAAGACCGGCGCCGCCGGTCAAGTGACGCGCTTGAAGGACGTCGCCCGCGTCGAGCTCGGCGCCGATACCTACGCGCTGCGCGCGCTGCTCGATAACAAGGCGGCGGCGGCCATCCCGATTTTTCAGCGGCCCGGCAGCAATGCGATCGCGATCTCGGAACTCGTGCGCGCGAAAATGCAGGACCTGAAACGCGATTTCCCGCAAGGCGTCGACTATCAGATCGTCTATGACCCGACCGTATTCGTGCGCGGTTCCATCCACGCGGTGGTGCACACGCTGCTCGAGGCCATTCTGCTGGTGGTATTGGTCGTCATCGTCTTTCTTCAGACCTGGCGCGCCTCGGTCATTCCGTTGATCGCCGTCCCGGTGTCGCTGGTGGGTACCTTCGCGGTCATGCATCTCTTTGGCTTCAGCTTGAACGCGCTGTCGCTCTTCGGCCTGGTGCTGGCCATCGGCATCGTCGTCGACGATGCCATCGTGGTCGTCGAGAACGTCGAACGCAACATCACCAACGGCTTGAAGCCCATCGAGGCGACCCGCCAGGCGATGCGCGAGGTCACCGGTCCCATCATCGCGACGGCCCTGGTGCTCTGCGCGGTGTTCGTGCCCACGGCGTTCATCAGCGGGCTCACCGGCCAGTTCTACAAACAGTTCGCCTTGACCATCGCGATCAGCACCGTGATCTCGGCGTTCAACTCCCTCACGCTCTCGCCGGCACTGTCCGCCCTGCTGCTCAAGGAGCATGGTGCCCCGCCCGATCGTCTGACCCGCATCCTCAACGGTCTGCTCGGTGGTTTCTTCCGCCCGTTCAACCGATTCTTCACGCGCTTCTCCGAGCGTTATGTCAGCAGCGTGGGCCGGGTCGTGCGCGCCAGCGGCATCGCCCTCTTTGTCTATGGCGGATTGATCGCGCTCACTTACCTCGGCTTCGCCCGCACGCCGACTGGTTTCATTCCGTCCCAGGACAAGCAGTACCTGGTGAGTTTCGCGCAGCTGCCGGATGCGGCGACCCTCGATCGCACCGAGGCCGTGATACGCCGCATGGGCGAGATCGCCATGAAGCAGCCGGGCGTCGATCATGCGGTAGCTTTCCCCGGCTTGAGCATCAACGGGTTCACCAACAGTCCCAACTCGGGCATCGTGTTCGTGACCTTGAAGCCCTTCGAGGAGCGCAGATCCAAAGCGCTGTCGGCCGGCGCTATCACCGCGGCGCTCAATCAGCAGTACGGCACTATACAAGAAGCCTTTATCGCGGTGTTCCCGCCACCGCCTGTCAACGGCCTGGGTACCATCGGCGGATTTCGCATGCAGATCGAGGATCGGAGCGGCTTGGGGTTCGAGGAACTCTACAAGCAGACGCAAAACCTTGTGGCAAAGGGCAATCAGACTCCCGCGCTGCACGGCCTTTTCTCCGGCTACCAGGTAAACGTTCCGCAGATCGATGCCGAAGTGGATCGCGAAAAAGCGAAATCGCAAGGCGTGTCGGTGCAGGAACTCTTTGACACCATGCAGGTGTACTTGGGCTCCCTCTACGTCAATGACTTCAACGCGTTCGGCCGCACCTATCCGGTGAATGCGCAGGCCGAGCCCAATTTTCGGCTGCAGGCCGAAGATGTCGTCAGGCTCAAGACCCGTAATGCCGCGGGCGACATGATCCCGTTGGGATCCTTCGTGACCGTCAAGCACTCCTCGGGACCTGATCGCGTCATGCACTACAACTCCTACCCCACCGCGGAAATCAACGGCGGTCCGGCCCCAGGTTTCAGCTCCGGTCAGGCGCAGGCGGCGATGGAGCAGCTCGCACGCCAAGAGCTGCCCAATGGCATGAGCTTCGAATGGACGGAGCTGACCTACCAGCAGATCATCGCCGGCAACACCGCCGTGCTCATTTTTCCGCTGGTGGTACTGCTGGCGTTTCTGGTGCTCGCCGCTCAGTACGAGAGCTTGAGTCTGCCGCTCGCCGTCATCCTGATCATGCCGATGGTGTTGCTCTCGGCCATCACCGGGGTTCAGCTCACGCACGGCGACAGCAACATCTTCACGCAGATCGGCCTGATTGTGCTCGTGGGGCTCGCCAGCAAGAACGCGATCCTCATCGTCGAGTTTGCGAGGGATCAGGAACTCGAGGGAGTGCCACCGCTGCAAGCGGCGTTCAACGCAGCGCGTCTGCGGCTGCGCCCGATCTTGATGACCTCCCTCGCCTTCATCATGGGTGTGGTGCCCCTCGTCATTTCAACGGGTGCCGGCGCAGAGATGCGCCATGCCATGGGAATCGCCGTGTTCTCCGGAATGCTGGGTGTGACCTTTTTCGGGCTCATGTTGACGCCGCTGTTCTACGTCCTGGTTCGTAAGATCTCGCAGCGCGCACGCGCGAGCAGCGCGAACGTCACTGCCACGCCGGGACTTCTCGATCATCCGCCCCTCAGCGATGAGACCGGTTGATCACCGTATCAATGAAGGCTTTCCAATGAAAATAGTAACTGCGATTGCGTTAGCGACACTTGCATTGACGGCTTGCGCCGTCGGCCCGAATTATCATGCGCCGCAGGTTGCGCCGGCAGTCGTGCAAAACGTGCAGTCGACCGCATTCGTCACGCAATCCCCCGAGGCGCTTTGGTGGCAGGAGTTTGGGGACGCCGAACTCGATAGCCTGGTGCAGCGTGCACTTGCGGCCAATTTGGATCTGCGCACCGCGTATGACCGGGTCCGGGCAGCCCGCGCCGTCTTCGTGGAGCGAAAACTCGACTACGCGCCGCATGTGCAGTTGCAGGGCAGCTACACGCACTTCGATGAACAGCAGCCTGGATTCGGTTCCGGCCGTATCAATGCGCAAAGCGACAGCCTCGGGTTTGATGCCGCCTGGGAGATCGACCTCTTTGGTCATGTGCGCCGTTCAGTGGAGGCCGCTCGCGCCGACTTGGGCGCCGAGCGCGCCAATTATGAAGATGCCCAGGTCACCGTGGCTGCCGAGGTGGCGCGCAATTACTTTGAGCTACGAGGCGCGCAGAAGCGCCTGGTGGTGGCGCGAGAAAACCTGAGCACCCAACATCAAACGCTCGAGCTCACCGAACTGCTTGACGAAACAGGCCGCGGCTCGGAACTGGACGTGCAACGCAGTCGCGCGCGCCTGAAGGCCACCGAGGCCACGATTCCACCGCTCGAGGCAGCGGCGAAGCAAGCCGGCTACCGATTGGCGGTTCTCTTGGGCCAGCGCCCGGGTGCGCTTGATCAGGAGCTTAAACCAGCCGAGGTCGCAACCTACGCGAAAGCACTCCCCATCGGGGACCCCAGTGAACTTTTGCGCCGCCGGCCCGATGTGCGCGCCGCCGAACGCCAGCTCGCCGCCGCGACGGCACGCGTCGGCGTCGCAACCGCGGACCTCTTCCCGCGCGTCAATGTCACCGGCTTCGTTGGATTTCTCTCGGGGGATGTGGGCCGATTGTTCGGCACAACTTCCGACAGCAACGCTCGAGCTTGGTCCGTCACCCCCGCGGTGAGTTGGGCGGCATTCGATATCGGTTCCGTGCACGAGCGGCTGCACGCGAGCGAAGCGCAGTCCGACGCCGCCGCGGCCAACTACGAGCAGGTGGTGCTGACCGCGCTCGAGGATACCGAAAATAGTTTCGTCGCCTACAGCGCAGGCCAAGCGCAGCTGAAAAGTCTGAGCGAACAGGCGCAGGCCTCGCGGCGCGCCGCGGATCTTGCCGACAGGCAATATCGCGAGGGCGTCGCGGATTTTCTGGTGCTGCTGGACGCGCAGCGTACACAGCTCGATGCCGAGGACTCCGTGGCACAGGCGCAGACCTCGGTTAATGTCTCGGTGGTCGCAATCTACAAGGCCCTCGGCGGCGTCGGGCAGCCGCTCACCGATGCGGCGCCGATGAAAGTGGCGCGAATTCCATGAGGGCGCGAATCGGCATCGCCATGGGTCTGTATTGGGATGGCGTCGTGCAAGTCATCGATGTCATCGCGATGATCAGTGCGCTCGGCGCAATCGGTAGTCTGCCTGCACTTCTCAATGCGGTGACAAAGTACACGCGCCTCTGCAGGGACTGGCTGCGCGGGCGCCATTCCCGCACCGCGACGCCATCAACGATCCACGCTTGCTGCAATAAGGTGTGATCTCCCGTGCACTCGAGATTCCCAATTGCCATCCTGACTGCTTGCGCGACACTGCTCGCCCTGCAGGGATGCGCGCGCATCGCCATACGGGAACCGACATCAGCCCAAGGGGAAGCACCGAACGCAATTCGCACGCTTGGGCCCGATCAGCGCTTCTCGACCCTTTCCTCGCAAAGCGTCGCACGGCGCCTGCGCGCGCAGCGCGCGGGACAACCTGTCAACATTCTTGCACTCTCCGGGGGCGGCGCCGACGGCGCCTTTGGCGCAGGCGCACTGGTCGGACTGACGCGCTCAGCATCGCGGCCGCAGTTTTCCGTTGTCACGGGGGTGAGCGCCGGTGCGCTGATCGCTCCCTACGCCTTCTTGGGTCCCGCCTGGGACGATCAACTGGTCGAGGTGTACACGTCCGGTCGCGCAGAACGCTTGCTTCAGTCCCGCGGGTTGGGGGCGCTGTTCGGCTCCAGTGTCTATAGCGGCGCGCCGCTGAAACAGCTGGTTGACCGCTACGCCACCGATGAGTTGATTCAAGCGGTAGCGCACGAGGCGTTAAGCGGACGGCTGCTGCTCGTGGCCACGACCGATGTCAACACCGGCGAGCCGGTCGTGTGGGACTTAGGATCGATCGCGATGAACGGCGGCGCGGGTGCACGAGCGTTGTTTCGGGATGTTTTGGTGGCCTCGGCCAGCGTGCCGGGACTGTTCCCGCCTGTAGTCATCCGTGTGCAGGAACAGCAGGCGCTTTTCGAAGAGGTTCACGTTGACGGCACGGCAACCGTACCGTTCTTCGTTCCTCCCGCTTTCTTCGAGCCGTCCCGCGACGCCAGGGACCCGTCGCAGGGAGCAACGGTCTACATCATTGTCGATGGGCGCTTGAGCGAACGGCCGGTCGCGATTCGATTGCGCACCAGATCGATACTAACGCGCAGTGTTTCCGCGGGGCTCAATCACATGTTGCGCACGACGCTTGAACTGACTGCCACCGACGCAGAACTTGAAGGCGCACAGTTTGAGTTCGCAGCAATTCCCGTTGCGTACCCGCGGCTGGACCCATTTGACTTCCGCACCGCGACCATGCGATCGCTATTCCGCTACGGTTATGACTGCGCTCAAGCGGGTCGCCTATGGACTTCTTCACGAAGCGCCGGGCGCGATACCGCAAACCGCGATGGCACCGGCCCGAGTCAGCCCATCCAATGTCCCGCTGATGATGAATCCATCGGTCGTTTAGCTGTCCGTTGAGATTCTATTTTTGTTCAGGAGTACGCACATGCCCGAGAAACGAAATCCCCTGCTGCAGTCACTGCCCGTGGCGAACTACAGCGAAAGCATTGCCCGAGCGGTCGAGTGGCTAGGGGACCGCTATTTGCTCGCGAGGCCGATGAATGCCTCGCGCTCGCGAAGTACCAGCGATCGCGCGCTTTTCAACGCGAGGCCCTAGGCCACGCTGTAATCCATATTGCGCAGGTCGGTCAGCAGGTCCGGCCCGATGGGGTTCCAGCCCAGCTGTTGGCGCGTCAGCGCGCTGGACGCCGCAAGATCGATCGTGGCGAGGTGCGCCATCCAGCCGAAGTACTGCGGCGCCTCCTCCGGTGTGATTGACTCGACCGGCATCTTCAACCCCGCACCGATCACTTCGGCGATGTCGCGCAGGGCAACACCTTCCTCGCCTACGGCGTGGTAGCGCATGCCGGCCTGGCCCTTTTCGAGCGCCAGACGGTAAAGCCGGACGGCGTCGGAGACGTGCACTGCCGGCAGGCGATTCTTGCCTTCGCCGACATACGCCACCCGGCCCCGTTGCCGAGCCGTCTGGATGTGATATGTGACCCGGCCCTGCTTGCGCGTGTCGTGCACCTGCGGCAGCCGCATCACCATCACGCGCCCGCCCTTGGCAATGAGGGCGTCGGCAGCCTCCTCGGAAGCTGCGCGAGGAAACTCGGCCGAGGTGACGTGATCGTCGGTCTCTAGCGCCGGGCCGCCGGTCTTTGATCGCGCGAGGCCCGTGCCGGAGGTGATGACAAGCGGCCGCTCCGAGCCGGCCAGCGCTTCGCCGAGCGTCTCGATGACCTTGCGGTCGTCCTCGCTGTTCTGCTCTAAGTTAGAGAAGTCGTGGTTGAAAGCCGCGTGGATGACGCCGTCGGCCGCCTCTGCGGTGGTGCGCAGGCGGTGCAGGTCGTTCACGTCGCCGCGCAAGACCTCCGCCCCGGCATGGGTGAGCGCCTCGGCACCCGCCTCCGAACGGCTGAGCCCGACGACGTGATGGCCTGCGTTGATGAGTTCCGGAACGAGAAAGGAACCGATAAAGCCGGTGGCGCCTGTCAGAAATACTCGCATCCTGCACCTCAGATCTAGCAGGTCATTGTGCCCTACTGAACGAAATAGGCCGGATGATCGATATCGGCGATGAGGCCCGGTTGTTCAGGCTTCCAGTCGAGCTTCGCGCGGGTGCGCGCGCTCGAGGTCGGAGCGTCTATGCCTGCGAACATCGTGAACCAGCCAAAATGCTCGCTAGCTTCCTCGGGCGACTTGGAGACCACCGGAATGTTCAGACGGCGACCGATCACCTCGGCGATCGCCTTGAACGGCACACCCTCTTCGGCAACGGCATGGAGGTGGCCTCCCTGCGCGGCGCGCTCGAGCGCGAGCCGATAGACGCGGGCGGCGTCGAGCCGGTGCACGGCCGGCCATCGATTCTGCCCATCGCCGATATATGCGGACACGCCCTTCGCGCGCGCGATTCCGACAAGGATAGGCACGAAGCCATGATCACCGTGCCCATGGACCGACGGGGCGAGCCGGACGGTCGATGCCCGCACCCCGCGTTCCACCAGCGCGGCCGTCGCCGCCTCCGATTTGCGAGGATAGGAGGGAGAGTTGAAAGGTGGCACGTCCTCCTCCGTCGCCGTGCGGCCAGGGGCGAGGAGCGCCACACCGGACGTCACGAGCAGCGGACGGTCGGAACCTTCGAGCACAACGCCGATTGCATCGATCGCGCGCCGGTCTTCCGCGCAGTTCTCCGCGAATCTCGAGAAGTCGTGGTTGAAGGCAGTGTGGATCACGCCATCCGATTTCGCGGCGCCGCTCCTCAGGCTATCCGTATCCTCAAGAGAGCCGCGATGAACCTCGGCGCCGGCCGCGATGAGCGCCTGCGCCCCCCTGTCCGAACGGCTCAGACCGAGCACTTGATGGCCGGTTGCGATCAGGTCCTTGACGATGGCCGAGCCAACCCAACCGGTGGCTCCAGTGACAAAAACACGCATGGCAAAATCTCCAGGTTTGACGAGAGCCTACTATCGGCGGGCAATGTATCCTAGTAAAGTAGTGACGTTATCGAGGTATAACGACTAATAGGATCACTGTGTCGGTCACGAACGAGAACCTGCTTGGGTCGTATCTCAAGGACCGCCGCACCAAGCTCGATCCTGCAGCCTTCGGCTTATCCGCGGCACGCCGGCGCACACCCGGACTCCGCCGCGAGGAGGTGGCACAGCGCGCCTATATCAGCCCGACCTGGTACACCTGGCTCGAGCAAGGGCGCGGCGGCGCGCCCTCGGCCGATGTGCTCGATCGGATTGCCCGCGCCCTGATGCTGACGGATGTCGAGCGCGAGCACATCTTCTTGCTCGGCCTGGGTCGCCCGCCCGAGGTTCGCTACCGCGCGGTCGACGGCATCACGCCGCGCCTGCAGAGAGTACTCGATGCGCTCGAGCCGAGTCCCGCCCTCATCAGAACGGCGACATGGGACGTGGTCGCCTGGAACCGGGCGGCGACCCTGATGCTGGCAGACTATGGATCGATGCCTCCGAAACAGCGCAATGTTCTGCGCTTCATCTTCCTTGATCCTCGCGTCCGCGCGGCCCAGTACGATTGGGAAAGTGTGGCGCGGTTGGTGGTGGCCTCGTTCCGGGTGGATGCTGCACGTGCGGGGGCCGCGTCGGAGGTGGAACCTCTCGTCGAGGAACTGTGCCGGCTCAGCCCCGAGTTTGAGGCGATGTGGCGCGACAACGATGTTCGCAGCCATGGCGAGGGCGTCAAACACATACGACACCCGCTGCTCGGCCCTCTCGCCCTGGAATATTCAGTGTTCGCGGTAGATGGCCGCTCGGATCTCAGCATGGTGGTCTACAACCCGGCGACCCCTGCCGATGCGGACAAGATCAGGTCGTTGATCGGATCAGGAACTCCGTGACGATCTTGATGGTTGCCTGCGGATTCTCCTCCATAATCCAATGCCCTGAACCGGGTACGATGCCGACGCTGACATTGCTTGCAACGAACCGCAAGACATCGGCCATTCCGGTGCCGAAAGACTTCTCCGCGCCGATGGCCAGTACCGGCATCGTCAGTTTGCCTGCTTGTGCCAGCAGCGCCTTGTTGTCGATGGCATCTTGGTTAAATGCTGCGAACTGTTCAAAGGCATCGTGCATGGCATGCGGCTTTGCGTAGAGTGCGGCATAGTGATCGCGCGTTTCGGTATCGATTTTTCGAGGATCTGCGGATAATTCGTCATAGAAGCGATCGAGGTAAATGCGCTCCCGTCCCCTCACCAACCGCTCTTCATCGGGCCCGTGGAAGTTGAAGTGCCAGAGCAATGGGCTACGGATAATATTGTCCCAGTCGCCGATGCCCGGGAGCGGCGCATCGATGGCCGCCCAACGCGTAATGCGCTGCGGAAACTGCACCGCCACTGCGTAGCCCACCATGTTGCCGATGTCGTGGGTCACAAGATCGGCACTCTTCACTTTGAGTACGTCCATCACGCCCGCGATATCGAGCGCCTGATTCTTCTTGGTGTAGCCGCCATCCGGGTGCGCTGAAAGCCCCATGCCACGCAGGTCGGGCACGATCACCGTGTGATCCTTGACCAACAGCGCGGCTAGCGGCGCCCACATGTCGCCCGTGTCCCCAAAACCGTGCAGCAAGACCACCGCCGGCCCCTGACCACCCACTCGCACAAAAAGGCTGGTGCCGTTGGTTTCAATCATCTGCGTATGAAATGCTTTTGGAAACGCCTCGATGCGCGCAACGGCCGGCGTGGCAAGCACTGCGCAGGCTGCGAGGGCGGCAACATACTTGAGCATTTAACCTCCTGAACTTCTGCGACATTGATCTCTGGGTCGCCAAACGCAATATAGTCTCCGCACCGACCTCCCGATAGTCGACAATCAACTAATTCGATTTTCGGAAAATCCGAACAATGCTCAAGCTCGAATCCCTCGAGGCGTTCACCTCCATCGCGGAAGGCGGCTCAATCACGGGCGCCGCGCGCCGTTTGGCCATTTCGAAATCCGTAATCAGCGAGCGGCTCACCGAATTGGAGCGCGCGCTGGGCGCTACCCTCGTGCGCCGAACCACGCGCACTCTGTCCCTGACCGATGAGGGCAAGGCATTCTATGAGCGCGCGAAGCGCATTCTTCGAGATGTCGAAACTGCCGCCTCGGAGCTCGCAGAGCGGCGCGGCACGCTCACCGGTCCTCTACGCATCTCAGCGCCGGTTAGTTTCGGAATCCTGCACCTCGGACACGCATTGTTCGGCTTTCTCGCAAAGCATCCAGGAATCGAGATGACGCTGGAATTGGACGACCGTTTCGTGGACCTGCGGGCCGAGGGCTACGATGCCATCATCCGGCATGGCCCCGTCGACGATGAGCGGATCATCGTAAAACGTCTCTGCGCCAGCAGACGCCTGTTGGTGGCATCCGCCGCATACCTCAAACGTGCCGGCAATCCCACCTCGCTTCAGGAACTGGGGCAACACCAAGGAATCATGTACGGCAATCGAGGCGCCACCGACTGGCGCTTTCGCGTGGGCCGAAAATGGGTGATCGCGCGACCGCAAGTGGCGCTGCGCGTCAACAATGGGTTACTGATGCGCGATGCTGCCGTCGCAGGGCTGGGAATCGCTTTGCTGGCGACCTTCTTGCTAGAGGCTCCGCTGCGAAAGCGCACGCTCAAAATTCTCGACGTGGGAGCCGAGGCGGAAGGCGCAACCATCTATATCGCCTACCCGGAGCATCTGCGCTCCTCGGGGAAAATTCGCGCCTTGACTGCATGGCTCCGTCAGTCATTTGGCGACCCTGCGTATTGGGAGATTCAGACGTGACCGCCATATGGACAGAGCTTTCCAGAAAAGCCGTTCAGCGGTAGTGTATTTCCGCGACACGCAGCTTCGGAGCGACCCAATGCCCATCCAGCCCGCTGACATCACGAAGTTCAACTTTCAAGACTTCGAGGCTCAACTGCGAGCACAAGGATTCGATGCCGTGCTGGAGCGGGAATATCGGCCGCTCGAGGTCATCGATACCCACGTACATGCATTCGCTGCCAAGGCGTTGGTCGTGCGCGGCGAGATGTGGCTTACCGTAAGCGGCCACACTCAGCATATCCGCGCCGGCGGAACATTCGAACTCGAACCCAATACACCGCACTCAGAGCGCTACGGTCCTGAGGGCGCCACTTACTGGGTCGCTCGCCGTACTCCCCGGTAGCGAGCGCGCACACCCGAAGCGTCGAAAGATCGTCAGTTTGGTTTATGCGTGCCTCAACCGGAAGTCATAGTTGACCGTATAGAACGGCGTTTCCATGCGCTCGCCGTTTGGACCGACTCCCGGAGCGTGCCGGTCGAATTGCGCCACGAGCGACTCCTTCATTCCGAACACCGCATCGGAATCCAGGTATTGACTCCCCGCAACAAACAAGTGCGTCGTCACCGCCAGGTGGCCGGGCGCCGAGACGATCATGTGTATGTGCCCGGGACGATACGGATGGCGCCCCATCTTGCGCAGCATGCGTCCGACTGGTCCATCGGTCGGAACCGGGTAGAACGTCGACCTGATCGAACGAAACCAGTAGCGCCCTTCGGCGTCGGTTCGGATCCTGCCGCGCGCCTTCATTGCCGTTTCCCCGGGAATCTGCACGTCGTAGTTGCCTTCACCGTCGCCCGACCAGATGTCGAGCAGCGCATCCTGCAGAGGCAGGCCATCCTCGCCGAGCACCCTTCCGGAATAGAACGCCGGCTCGCCCTTCACTCCTTCGGCAAGATTACTGCCGCGCGGCAGTTCGGGAGCGCCCTCCCAACCAAGCGTCGTCGGGCTTGTAGCGAAGAGTGGCCTTGGGCTGCGGGGCGCAGAAGACGGCATCGCGCACCTCGCCCGTGAATGCGGTGGTGGTCGGCAGGAACGCGGTCGGTGTGTTGGTCGTGTTCTGGACCTGCTCGTCATCGTAGCGAGTCGCGACATCGAATTCCCACTGTGGTGTGAATTCGTAGGTTGCGTCGGCATACACCGCCCGGGCGTGGTTGTGCTGGGTGTCCGCGAGGAATGTTTGGTTGGTGTTGGTCGCGTACGGATTCGCCGGATCGACAATCGGCGTGTAGTAGACGGCGGGGACTCCGTCTCCCCGGTCCGCCAGATTGCCGGTGGAGATGAAGCGCTCGATGTGCAGGTAGTACGCGCCCGCGATCCACGAGAAACCACCGATCTTGGGGGACGTGAAGCGCAGTTCCTGGCTCCAGGTCTTCACGTCGATGTACTGACTTATGGGCGCGCGGCGCGCTGGTCGGAAAAATCGGCTCTCTTTTCTGCAGCACCGCCAGTCAGCATGGCGGCCAGGAAACGACCATCACCTCGTTTCACGCGACCTTGCTCCACCAGGGGATGATCGTGGTCGGATTGCCTTATACCTTTAAGGACCTCGCGACGATCAGGGAACTTACCGGCGGCACCCCTTACGGAGCGAGCTGCGTGACCGGATCAGGCGCGGATGCGCGGATGCCGAGCGCTCTCGAGTTGGAGATGTGCCGATTTCAGGGGGAGCACGTGGCCCGCATATCGAGGCAGCTCGTATCCGGAATGAATGCCAAATGAAGTGGACATCCAGGAACGCCCGCATCATCTCGTGCATCTAATCGTCAAATGACCGGTCGCTGTTCAACGCGGCGGCACGTAATGCGTAATCGACCACGGTCTCGACGAATGGACGGGTGATCCGCGCATGGCGGAACAATACTCGAAAATAACAAGGCGCCGTAAGCAGGTCGATCAACACATCGATATGAATGCCGCGGCGGATCTCGCCTCGGGCGATACCGCGCGTAAGCGCGTTGTTTATCGAGGCTCGCCTTCGGATCAGGACTTCCTCGCGAATCAATTTCGCGAGTTCCTGATCATGAGCCATGTCGCCGAGCAGCCCGGGAAGCGCCTGACCTAACGGCCCCGCAAAAGCACGCCGCAGGGTGTCCACCGCACAGATCAGATCCCGGCGCAGCGAGCCGGTATCGGGGGCCGGTTCTGCCGCCAGGGTGCTGACCACTGCATAGGCCACCAGCTGACGCTTGCTCGGCCAGCGCCGGTAAAGACTGGTGCGGGCGCGTTTCACCGTTCTCGCGACCCGTTCGATCGTGATATGACGGTAACTCTTTGTTTTGAGCAAATTCAATACGGCAAGGACCACATCGTGCTCAATGCGCGTGTCTATGGGTCTACCGCGCATTGCGCGCTGCCGCGGTGGTTGACCCGGTGCAGCACCATGCCGGTCCAAAGGTGCAATGTTTCTTTGGTCGGAACGGAACTTTTTCATACACTGTGTATCATATATAACGTCGCATCTTTGTATCATGTCTGTGGTGGCCTATAGGTCCTAACGATACATGGAGCATTTATGATCGCTCGACGCCTTTCCCTAGTTAATCTTATCTGCTGCGCCGCACTCCTCTCCGCATGCAGTTCACCCAAATATGATTGGTCACAAGCGAACGCCATGAACACGATCGCCGCATACCAGACATTCTTGTCCAAGTATCCCAACGATGTGCACGCCGGCGACGCTAAGAGCCGTATTGCGGCACTGCAGGACGAGCAGGCATGGTCGACGGCGCAAGTAGCCTCGTCAGTGCCAGGGTACCGGCAGTATTTGAGGGCCGAGCCCAACGGTGCGCATGTAGCCGCCGCGCGTGAAGAAGTCGCGAGGCGCGAGCGCCTCGCCGCCTGGCGCATTGCGCAAACTAACGAAACGGCACAGTCGCTGGAGGAATTCTTGCAAAAGTACCCTTCGGGAGACGAAGCGGATCAGGCGCGCGATAAACTCAAAACGATTGCGGGGTATCGGGCCGAGCTGGCGATGGTCCGCAGCCGGAGATTGGCTGACCGCGAACGCGACGCGTTGGCAAAGCGCTTCGGCAAAACCTTGCAGCAAGTTGTCGTGCTGCGGCCCGATGGAAATAGCCGCGACTATCGAATCACATCGGCGCGAATGAGTGAAACGGATGCAAACGCCGCCTGCGCAACCGTCAAACATGCCGGCCGATCTTGCAAGGTCATTCAAGCGAGCGGTTAGCGGGAGCGCAACAGTGCGATCGGGCATCGGAGGAGGTGCTTCATGTTTACGAAAACACGTGACTATGCCGCTCAAGCTCGCACCGCAAGCGCCATCAATTGCTTGCTTGGCATTTGGCTGATCGCGTCACCGTGGATATTCGATTACGGCGGAAGACCCGCCGTATTGAGCAGCGTAACGGTCGGAGCTCTGATCGCGATCGTCGCGGCCAACCGCCTTGCTTCCTTGCGCTCGACCGCGGGCCTGAGCGGGGTCAACCTGCTGCTGGCGGTGTGGACCATCGCCTCGCCGTGGTTGTGCGGATACACCGCGAACATCGGGGCGGTTTTGGACAATGTGATTTTGGGTGTGGTAGTCGCCGCGCTTGCCATCTTCAGCGGCAGTGCCACGCTTGCGGCAGAGAAGCACCCGCCCGGCGCCCCTGTGCATTAACACTCTGCTCCACCAGGCGACGACTATTCGGCTAATCGGTGCGCAGCAGCTGTTTTTCGAGGCGGTCCAAGGTTTTCATGGCGGGCAGGCATTGCGCCAAGCTGGCGTTTGGTTCGCGGGCTTCGCGAATGGCGGCGAAGAACTCGCGATCCTGCAGTTCGATGCCGTTCATCGAAACGTCCACCTTCGATACGTCGATGGGTTCGCTCTTGCCGTTCAGCAGCTCATCGTAGCGCGCGATGTAGGTGCCGTTGTCGCAGATGTAGCGGAAAAAAGTGCCCAAGGGTCCCTCGTTGTTGAAGGACAGTGACAGCGTACATATCGCCCCCGATGCGACCTTCAATCCGATACTCATGTCCATCGCAATCCCCAAAGCAGGGTGCTTCGGTCCTTCCAGCGCAAAGGTCCGGGACGCGTTCTCGCCGGTTTGATAGGCAAACAAGTCCACGGTGTGGCAGGCGTGATGCCACAGCAGATGGTCCGTCCAGCTGCGCGGCTTTCCCAATGCATTGGTGTTGGTGCGGCGAAAAAAGTAGGTCTGCACGTCCATCTGCAAAACCTTGAGTTCGCCGCTGACAACCCTCTTGTGAATCCATTGATGACTGGGATTGAAGCGGCGCGTATGCCCGGCCATCGCGATGACGCCGGTTTCCGATTGCACGCGCACCAAACGTTCCGAATCGGCAAGCGAGTCGGCCATGGGAATTTCGATCATGACGTGCTTGCCGGCGCGCATGCATTGTTCACCCTGCGCGGCGTGCAATTGCGTGGGCGTACTCAAAATGACCGCGTCAAGTCCGGGCAGCGCCAGACTCTCGGCCAGGTTTCCGGTCCAATGGGGTATCTTCCAATACGATGCCACCTCGCCGGCGGATTCCTTGCTCGATCCCGCCAGTGAAATCACCTGGATGTCCGGTATCTTTGCCATCGCTTCCAAATGTTTGATCCCGAAAGCTCCCTGACCTGCCAGGCACACCTTCATGCCGCGCTCCTGTTCTCGAGAATCAGCAAACCGGCCGCCGTGTTGGACGCCGGCACATGGTAGTGGCGATAGATTTCCGCGACATGCTCTTCCAACGCGCCGCGCATGACATGCCACATCACCATCTCGACCCCTTCAGAGCCGGCCTCGCGCATGTATTCCGTGTGATTGATTCTTGTCAGCGCCAATGGGTCTCTGGTCATGCCATCGAGAAACGCGGTGTCGAACTTGCGGTTGATCAAACCGGCGCGCTCCCCTTGCAGTTGGTGCGACATGCCGCCGGTTCCGTAGATCACCACTCGTAAATCATCATCGAACTTCTCCACCGCGCGGCGGATCGCCTGTCCCAGCTTGAAGCAGCGGGCGCCGGTGGGCGGCGGGTACTGTACGACGTTGACGCAGAGCGGAATCACCCGAAACGGCCATGCCGGCGGTTGGCCGCAGGTGATGGACAGCGGCACGGTGAGGCCGTGATCGACCGGCATTTCATTTGCGATGGTCATGTCGAACTCATCGAGTATCAGCGACTCGGCGAGATGCCAGGCGAGCGGCGCGCATCCCTGCACCACGGGCACCGGACGCGGCCCAAACCCTTCGTCGGCAATGGGAAATTTGTCGGCAACTCCGATCAAAAAAGTCGGAATGATCTCCAGGGAAAGCGCGTTCGCATGATCGTTGTAGACGATAATGGCAACGTCCGGTGCAAGCTTCGCGAGCCATTCTCGCGCAGGCTCATAACCTTTGAAGAGCGGTTGCCAATAAGGCGTGCCGGTCACGCCGCGATCAACAGCGACGC
>Ga0210394_10000258_pt1 | contig 124219 bp, 101 predicted proteins | sample IncBWC12MmetaG_FD_160121 | JGI IMG/M metagenome (GOLD analysis project Ga0210394, IMG submission 160121) | Forest soil microbial communities from Barre Woods Harvard Forest LTER site, Petersham, Massachusetts, United States - Inc-BW-C-12-M | ecosystem: Environmental > Terrestrial > Soil >...
TGACAACACTTTCGTGATCGCCGCCGTCGAAGTCGTCTTGCCGTGGTCAATGTGACCAATCGTCCCGATATTCACATGCGGCTTATTCCGTTCGAATTTCTCTTTCGCCATTTCTCTCTCTGCTCCTCAAGTCAAACTGTTCTGATTGCCAAAGTCCCGGCAGCGCCTACTTCTTCGACTTCTCGCCGCTGGCGCTGCCAATAATCTCTTCTGCGATGTTTCCCGGCACCTGCTCGTAATGCGAAAAGTGCATCGTAAAACTGCCGCGCCCCTGCGTACGGCTGCGAATTTCCGTGGCGTAACCGAACATCGCCGCCAGCGGCACGCGCACATTAATAATCTCGGTCCCGCCGCGTGATTCGCGTCCCTGCATCTGTCCGCGCCGTGAATTCAGATCCGCAATCACCGGCCCCATGTAATCTTCCGGCACTACCACCTCGACGCGCATGATCGGCTCGAGCAGCTTCGGATTCGCGCGCTTGCAAGCGTCCTTGAAAGCCATGGACCCGGCGATCTTGAACGCCATTTCCGAGCTGTCCACGTCGTGGTAGCTGCCGTCGGTCAACACAACCGCCGCGTCCACCATCTCGTATCCCGCCAGCACACCCGTTTCCATCGCCTCGCGCACGCCCGCTTCGATTGGAGCGATGAATTCCTTGGGAATCGCTCCGCCGACGACCTTATCCACGAACAGCAGACGGTGTTCCTTGTCGAAATGCCACTTGCCGCCCTTGCCGCCCGACACTTGCTTCGCCAGCTCGTCAATTTCGTCGGTGGACATCTCGTGCATGTCTTCGTGATTGGAATTTGCCAGCGGATGCACCGTCAGCACCGCGTGCCCGTACTGTCCGCGCCCGCCGGTCTGCTTGATGTACTTTCCTTCGCCTTCCGCCATCCGCAAAATCGTCTCGCGGTACGCCACCTGCGGCCGGCCCACGTTTGCCTGCACGCCGAATTCGCGCATCATGCGGTCCACGATAATTTCCAGGTGCAGCTCGCCCATCCCGGAAATCAGTGTCTGATTCGTATCGTGATCGGTGTGCACGCGGAACGTGGGATCTTCCTGCGCCAGCTTGCCCAGCGCGGTTCCCATTTTTTCCTGGTCCGCTTTCGTTTTTGGCTCGATAGCCACCGAAATCACCGGCGCCGGGAAATCAATGTTTTCGAGCAACACCGGCTTTTCTTCATCGCACAACGTGTCGCCGGTCGTCACATTCTTCAATCCCACGCAGGCGGCGATGTCGCCCGCTTCGATGGACTCAATCTCTTCGCGCTTGTTTGCGTGCATGCGCAGCAAACGTCCGATGCGCTCGCGCGTCTTGCGCGTCGAGTTGTAAACATTCTGCCCGGCCTTCAGCACACCGGAATAAACACGAATGTAGGTCACGTGGCCGACGAACGGATCGGTCATTATCTTGAAGGCCAAGGCCGCAAACGGTTGATCGTCCGAAGCGCGCCGCAAAATCGGCTCATCGCCATTCGGGTCAGTGCCCTCGACCGGCGGCACATCCGAAGGCGCCGGCAGGTAATCCACCACCGCGTCCAGCAGCGGCTGAATACCCTTGTTCTTGAAGGCAGAGCCGGCGAGCACAGGAACCAGCTTCAGCGCAATCGTCGAACGACGCAGCGAAGCGCGCAACTCCGCGGGCTCCAGCTTATGCTGTTCCAGATATTTCGTCAGAATGGCGTCGTCGTGCTCGGCAATGTACTCAACGACTTTTTCGCGATGCTCTTTGTAAAATTCCGGCGTCAAAGCCGAGGCTTTCACCGCGATTTCCAGAGCCGGGTGCTCTTTCAAGTACGCCGCATCCCAAAGTTTTTCCAGCGGCAGGGTCTCGTATTCCGCGCCCAGGGTTTCTTCTCTCCAGATAATCGCGCGCTCTTCAATAAAATCAATTACGCCAATGAAGTTTTCCTCTCGTCCGATGGGAAACTGCAGCGGCACAGGATGAGCCGAGAGACGCTGCCGCATCGAACGCACCGAATGGTCAAAGTCCGCGCCAATCCGGTCCATCTTGTTGATGAACGCAATGCGCGGCACGCGATACTTGTCCGCCTGGCGCCACACCGTCTCGGATTGCGGCTGTACGCCCGCGACGGCGTCGAAAATCGCTACTGCCCCATCCAGCACGCGCAGCGAACGCTCCACTTCCACCGTGAAATCCACGTGTCCCGGCGTATCAATAATATTAATGCGATACTTCTTGTCAAAACGCACCCAGGAAGCCGTCGTCGCCGCGGACGTAATCGTGATTCCGCGCTCGCGCTCCTGTTCCATCCAGTCCATCACGGTCGTGCCGTCGTGCACTTCGCCGATCTTATAAGTCACACCCGTATAGAAAAGGATGCGCTCGGTCGACGTGGTTTTCCCTGCGTCAATGTGCGCCATGATCCCAATGTTGCGCGTCTGATCGAGTTGTACCAGTCGTGCCATGCGAAATTGGGTCCCGTGCTACCAGCGATAGTGGGCGAACGCTTTGTTCGCTTCCGCCATGCGGTGCACGTCCTCCTTTTTCTTAACCGCTCCGCCGCGTCCATTCGCGGCGTCCATGATTTCTTCCGCCAGCTTGTCCGTCATCGTCTTGCCGCTGCGCGTGCGCGAATACAGCACCAGCCAATGAATCGCCAGCGACTGCCTGCGGAACGGATTTACTTCCACCGGAACCTGATAGTTCGCGCCGCCCACGCGCCGCGTCTTTACTTCCAGCACCGGCTTGCAGTTCTCAATCGCCTTCTTGAACAGCTTGAACGAATCGTCGTTCGTCTTCTTCGCCACCTGATCCATGGCGTTATAGAAAATCGCCTGCGCCGTCGCGCGCTTGCCGTCGTACATCATGCTGGAAATGAACTTCTGCACCAGGTCGCTGCCGAAAACCGGATCGCCTGGAATCTTGCGGCGTAGAACCCATCCTTTACGTGGCATCGTTCCGCTCTCCTACTTCTGTGCGGCTTTGGGCCGCTTGGCGCCGTACTTCGAGCGCGCTTGTTTTCGATTTTCAACGCCTGCTGCATCCAGCGTACCGCGCACGATGTGGTAACGCACGCCGGGCAGATCCTTCACGCGTCCGCCGCGCACCAGCACGATGGAGTGTTCCTGCAAATTGTGGCCGATACCGGGGATGTACGTGGTGACTTCCGCGCTGTTGGTCAGCCGCGCACGTGCTACTTTGCGCAACGCGGAGTTGGGTTTCTTCGGGGTCTGGGTGTAAACACGGACGCACACCCCGCGCTTCTCAGGACATCCTTCCAACGCGGGCGACTTCGTCTTCACCCGAATCTTCTCCCGGCCGTTACGCACAAGCTGTGAAAACGTCGGCACGCTTTCCCCCTATTCCCAAAAACTCGTTCGAAAAAATTTGTTCCGCAAGACTCGCCAGAGAATTTTTTCGCGCGTATTTCCGCGCACGGCAAATAAGCCCGCGCAGAATTCGGCGAGTGAATGATACGGAAAAGGCGCCACACCCGAAGGAATTACCAGGTACTCCGCGAAAACGAGTCACCCCAAGGAGTGAACTGCATCTTCTACCGATCTGCGGAGAGGCTCACACGGCTTTGCGGGGCTGGCGCCCCATTTCGGCCGCTCTTCCTTACCCCGTTCCGTCGCTCTTTGTTCCGGGGTACGAAAGACTTCCCTAATCACCACTGGGTCCCAACGACCCTCAGACAACCGAGGAAGTATAAGAGAATCAATAGGTCTTGTCAACTCGATTCCATCCAAAAAATAAATCGGCCCGGTTGGCCTCCTCCTTGCTCCTTGCGACTCCGAGTTCAGGATCGTGGCGCCGGCGTCTTGCCGGCTACTTTGCACTTTGGACAACTATTCTGCGTTCCGATTTCTGAGTAAATTCAGTCGCACGAGAGCGTTTCAAAACGAGAAAGAGGCTCGGTTCTTTCCATGCTAAGCTCTCCATCAGTCTCATTATAAGTGGCTTACAGAAAACCAGCCGTTCCCAATTTGGATCCGTCCCGACCACCCGACGTCAACCCTTCCAGCAGTTTGCCGCACCGCTGCGGCACGCCACGGCGTTTCATCATTGCCTACGCCCGGAAGCGCTACTGCTTTACCGCATCCGCCAACGCACCTACACTGCTTATGTCTAAGTAATTTCCACACGGAGTACGGATGATCAGATTCTTTACGGCTGCAGTGTGCGCGCTTCTGGGCGCAGCGCTGGCCGCGGCCCAGCAATCAAATTCCACGCAAAACGCGTCGCCAGCAGCCGCGAAAACCGCGGCGCAAAAATCGCAACCCGCTGATTACTCCCAGGAACCATTCGTGATCGAGCGGTATTACACCAGCGCACGTTTTGAAAACGACGGCACCAGCGAGCGCAACCTCGCCGTCCGCATCCGCGTGCAAAGCGATGCGGGCGTGCAACAACTCGGCGAACTAATCTTTGGCTACAACTCCGCCAACGAACAAATGGACGTCCACTTCGTGCGCGTCAAAAAGAAAGACGGCTCCGTTGTGACCGCCACTGCCGACGCCATAAAGGATATGACCGCCAGCGTTGCCCGCGATGCTCCCGAATACACAGACTACAAAGAAAAACATGTCACCGTGCCTTCACTCCACGCCGGAGACACCATCGAATACGAAATCGTCACCCGCACCATAACCGCTCTCGCGCCCGGAAATTTCTGGTTCGATTACGCCTTCGTAAAATACGCAATCACGCTCGACGAGCGCCTCGACGTCAGCCTTCCCGCCGGCCGCGTGCACAAGTTCACCACCGCGCCGAACCTGCAAGAAGTGACGGACAGCGACGGAGACCGCGAAATTCATCATTGGCATAACGCCAATCTCGCGCGCCCATCCGAATCCGAGCAAGCCAAGAAAAAATCGCAGCAACCCGCCGAGGTCCGCCCCGATGTGCAATTCACCACCTTCAGCACCTGGGCGCAAGTCGCCGCCTGGTACGCCAATCTCGAAAAAGGACGCAGCGACCCCACGCCGGAAATCCGTGCGAAAACGCAGGAGCTGATCCAAGGCCGCTCGACCGAACTCGAAAAAATCGCCGTGCTCTACGATTACGTCGCCAAAAATATTCGCTACGTCAGCCTCTCCTTCGGCCTCGGCCGCTACCAGCCGCATTCCGCAGCCGACGTTTTCAAAAATCAATACGGCGATTGCAAGGACAAGCACACTCTGCTCGCCGCCATGCTGCAAGCCGCCAACATCCCCTCCGACGCCGCCCTGATTCCCTTCGCGCGCAAGCTCGATCCCGACGTTCCATCCCCGTCTCAATTCGATCACCTCATCACCGCCGTCCCCGTCGGCGGCGAATTAATCTGGATGGATTCCACCGCCGAAGTCGCGCCCTTCCGCCTGCTCTCCCCTCCGCTGCGCAATAAGTCCGCTCTGCTCGTCGAGCCCGATGGCGCCGGCAAAATCGTCAAGACTCCCATGGATCCGCCCTTCCTCTCCACGCAGCGGGTCGAAATCGAAGCCCGCGTAAACGATCTCGGCAAACTCAGCGCCACGCTGCGCTATTTCCTGCGTGGCGATAACGAATACGCTCTGCGCGTCGCCTTCCGCCGCACCCCAGAAACACAATGGAAAGAACTCGGCCGGACCATCGCCGCGCTCGACGGGATCAAAGGCGAAATCACCAACGTAAAACCTAGCAATCCCACCGACACGGAAAAACCTTTCGAACTCGACCTGGATTTCGCGCAGGCGAATTACCTCGACTGGTCCAGTAAAAAATCCAAAGTCGGCGTCCCGCTCCTTGCGATCGGCTTGCCGGATGCGTCCGCAGATTCAACCGACCCCATTCATCTAGGCAGCCCGCTCGACGTCACCATGGATCTGAAAATGACGCTGCCCGCGAATTTCTCCGCGCGCGCTCCCGTCGCTGTTTCCGTCGATAGGGACTACGCCGAATTCAAATCCAGTTATCACTTTGAAAATCACGTCCTCAGCGCGCAACGCTCCTTGAATTTCAAAATGCGCGAACTCCCCGCCGCGCGCGTCAGTGATTACCTCGCGTTTACGCGCGCCGTCGAATCCGACGAAACCCAGCTTCTCGTCGTCGAAAACTCCACCAGCGGCGCCCCCGCAATTCCCGCCACGGCAAGCGCCGACGAACTTCTGGAAGCAGGCATCGCCGCGCTCAACGCCGGAAACGCCCGCGAAGCCATGCCGCTGCTGCAGCACGCCGTAGAAATGGATCCGAAAAGCAAGCAAGGCTGGAACGATCTCGGCCTCGCGTACTTGCGCCTCGGACAATTCGACGAAGCCGCCGACGCGTTCCAAAAACAAATCGCCGCGAATCCCTCTGACGAGCACGTTTACAACTACCTCGGCCTCACGCTGCAACAACAACAAAAATTTCCCGAAGCCGCCGACGCATTCAAAAAACAGATCCAGATGAATCCGCTCGATCCCATCGCGCACGCCGCCCTCGGCGCGCTCTTCCTCGAACAGCACAAATATTCCGAAGCCGTCCCCGAACTCGATAAAGCCACGGTGCTCGCGCCGGACAACGCTGAACTCGAAGTCAGTCTCGGCCAAGCGCTCCTAAACATCGGCGAAAAAGATAAAGCGCTGGAAGCATTCGAAAAAGGCGTGGATATCGCGCAAACGCCCGCAATTTGGAACAACGTCGCCTACGCCCTCGCCGAACACAGTCTCGAGCTCGACAAAGCCGCGCAATACGCCGAATCGGCCATCGCCGCCACCGCCGCGAATCTGCGCAACGTCGAGCTTTCGCGCCTCTCTCTCGACGATCTCAATCAGGTCGCAAGCATCGGCGTCTACTGGGACACGCTCGGCTGGGTAAATTTTCGCAAAGGCGATCTAGATCAGGCCGAACGGTACATTCGCGCCGCCTGGCTGCTCAGTCAACACGGCGAAGTCGGCGACCACCTCGCCCAAATCTATGAAAAGCGCGGAGAAAAGGAAAAGGCCGCACGCATGTACGCCGCAGCCATCGCCGCCCCGCACGCCGTACCGGAAACTCGCGCTCGCCTGATCGTCCTGCTCGGCGGCAACGCCGGCATTGACGAACTCGTCGCGAAATCCAAGCCCGAGCTAACGAAGGTTCGCGTTTTCCCAGCAGGAGATCTTCTGAAGGAAAACGCCCGCGCCGATTTCTTCGTCCTGCTCTCACCCGGCGCCAAAAATCCCAAAGTCGAATCCGTAAAATTCATCAGCGGCAGCCAGGACTTGCGCCCCTTCGCAGAAAAACTTCGCGCCCTGGATTTCGGCCCAATGTTTCCGGACGCCTCGCCGGCGAAGATCGTCCGCCGCGGGACCCTAGCCTGCAACGCCGCAACCGGAACCTGCACCTTCACCCTAACGTTCCCCGAAGACGTCCGCACCCTCAACTAGATCTCGCCCATGCCCGCGGTTCGTAGCGCCGGCGTCCCGCCGGCTCTTTTGCCTTTGCCTTTGACTTTGACTTTCGCCGTCGTCCTGAGCGGAGCGAGCGATCTCTCGGCGCTGTTGACGTGGTAGCGGCCACCTTCAGGCGGGCGCCTTTGCCTTTGATGTTGTTTTCTTCGCTGCGAGAAATCGCACTACCGAGTGGCCCAACAAGGAGGTAATCCCAGAAGTCCGCGCCAAAAAAACACGCGCCCTACTTAATCTCCATCACTTCCTTCTCTTTCGCCGCCGACAAATCCTCAATCTTCTTAGTCTCCGAATGCGTAACCTTTTCGAGCTCATCGAGCGACCTCTTCCGCTCATCCTCGCTGATTTTCTTCTCCTTCTCCAATTTCTCCACGCCTTCCTTGATGTCCCGCCGGATATTCCGTATCGCCGTGCGGTGATTTTCCAGCACCTTGTGAATGTGCTTGACCATATCCTTGCGGCGGTCCTCGGTCAGCGCCGGAATCGGCACGCGCACCACTTTCCCGTCATTCGTCGGATTCAATCCCAGATCCGTCAACCGTATGGCTTTGTCAATCAGTGCCACCGCCCCCGGATCCCACGGCGAAATCACGATCGTCGAAGCGTCCGGCACATTCAAAGTGCCCAGCTGATTGATCGGCATCGGCGTGCCGTGATAATCCACGCGCACATGATCCAGCAACGAAGTGTTCGCACGTCCCGTGCGCACGCTACCCAATTCCTTGCGGAAATCCTCCACCGCTTTTTCCATACGCGTCTTGGCCTGCGCCAGCGCATCCTTACTCGTAGCAATCGTGCTCATTGCGAAATTCGCCTCCGCTCCTTGAATCTCACGCCGCAGTAACCGTCGAACCAACCTGCTCGCCCAGCACCACGCGCTTCAAATTCCCCGGAACTGTCATGTTAAACACCACGATCGGCATTTGGTTGTCCATGCACAGCGATATCGCCGTCGAATCCATCACCGAAAGTCCCTTTTGCAACACGTCCAGGTAGCTGATCCGCTCGAACCTTTTCGCGCCCTTCACTTTTTCCGGGTCCGCGTCATACACGCCGTCCACGCGCGTCGCCTTCAGAATCACCTGCGCTTTAATCTCCATCGCGCGCAAAGCCGCCGCCGTGTCCGTCGAAAAGTAAGGGTTCCCGGTGCCCGCGGCGAAAATCACCACGCGCCCCTTCTCCAGATGCCGCGTCGCCCTGCGCCGGATAAACGGCTCCGCTACTTGGTGCATTTCAATCGCACTCAACAATCGCGTGTGGCAACCGGCCTTTTCCAGCGCGTCCACCATCGCGAGGCCGTTGATCACCGTCGCCAGCATCCCCATGTAATCGCCGGTCGCCCGGTCAATCGCCAATTCCTTCTGCCGCGTGCCGCGAAAAAAATTCCCGCCGCCCACCACGATCGCCACCTGCACGCCCAGGTCGCAAATTTCCTTCACTTCATGCGAGATCCCCTGGATTGTCTCCTTATGCAGTCCGAATTCCTGCGGCCCGGAAAGCGATTCGCCGGAAAGCTTTAGCACGAGCCTCTGATATACCGGCCCGCCATTGGCGGCAGCGGTTTCCGTCACGGTGGTTTCTATCGAAGACTTTCCCCTGGAATTGGTGCTCGCTGAAACCGTCTGTCCCTTGCGTCCTGCGGCTTTTTTCGTCACGGATTGGCCAGCCCCCGTGGCCGCGCGTATTTTAGCAGAGATTCCCCGCAACCTAACACAGCGATGCGCTTCGCGGTACCAAGCCCCGTGTCATCGATTCGGCACCCGTAGGGGCGGGTCTCGGACAGGCCCGTAGCGCCGGCGTCTGGCCGGCTCTTTCGAGTTTGACTTTGACTTTCGTCGTCATGCTGAACCCGCGACAGCGGGTGAAGGATCCCTGTTCGCTTGCTGCCCAGACCAAAAAAAATCCGCCACAAAAGTGGCGGATCGCAAAGCCCCTCACATCGCTCAAAATCTAAGCGCTAGGCACAGCTCCCGGCGCCTCCGCCTCGGCCGCTCCCGCCGCGCGCTGCGCCCCATCCATCTCACCCACCTTAAACCGCGAAAAACGCCGTACCGCGATATTCTCCCCGATCTTCGCGATCGTGTGATCAATCAATTCCTTCACCGTCAACCCTTCGTCCTTGATGAAGTGCTGCTCATACAAACAATTCTCTTCGTAAAATTTTTCCATCTTGCCGCTGACGATCTTCTCGATCACCGCTTCAGGCTTCCCAGTCGCCTTGGCCTGTTCCTTATAAATCTCTCGCTCGCGGTCCAGCGTCTCCTGCGTCACTTCCTCGCGCCGCAAGAAACGCGGATCCAGCGCCGCGATATGCATCGCCACGTCGTGGCACAACCGCTGAAAATCATCCGTGCGCGCAACAAAATCGCTCTCGCAGTTCACTTCGATTAGCACGCCGATTTTTCCGCCCGCGTGGATGTAACAACTCACCAACCCCTCAGACGTCGCCCGCTGCGCCTTCTTGGCCGCCGTCGCCTGCCCCTTCTTGCGCAGCAAATCAATCGCCCGTTCGATGTCGCCACCGGCTTCCACCAGCGCCTCGCGGCAAGCCGCGAAACCCACACCGGTGCGATCGCGCAGTTCTTTCACCTGTTGCGCCGAAATATTCGGTTTTCCGTCTGCGATTGCCATAATTGTACTCAATTCCTTTTTATGAATTGGGGACGCACTCTGCGCGCGGCTGGACCGCCCCACTCAACTCCAGCGATTGCAATTGAGCCCGCGAGGAATCGCTCTTACCGAGGCTGCGTCTCGTCTTCAGTCGGCATTGTTGCGGCGGCCGCTTCGTCAGCAGCCACCACATCACCCGGCTCGCCTTCCACGAAATCGCCTTCCTGCTTTTCGTAAACTTCGTAGGCGCTGGTGTCCACGTAATCCACGCCTTCTTCGCCGCTGCCTTCAATCGCCTTCTGATCGGCAATCTGCGTCTGCTCGAAGGATTGGTGGCCCACGATCACGGCGTCCGAAATTTTCGAGGTGAACAGGCGAATTGCGCGCAACGCATCATCGTTGCCCGGAATCACCCAATCCACCAGGTCCGGGTCGCAGTTCGTATCCACGATCGCCACCACCGGAATGCCCATGCGCCGCGCTTCGTGCACCGCGATCAGTTCCGCGTTCGGGTCAATCACAAACAGCGCATCCGGCAGCGTGGTCATGTTCTCCACGCCGGAAAAATTCTGCTTCAAGTGCTTCAACTCGCGTTCCAGCCGCGCCGCTTCTTTCTTCGAAAACTGCGCCATCCGCCCGTCTTCCACCATGCCCTTCAGCAGTTTCAATCTCTTGATGGATTTCTGCAGCGTCACCCAGTTCGTCATGGTGCCGCCCAGCCAGCGGTGGTTCACGTAGAACATACCGCAGCGGTTCGCCTCTTCAGCGATGGCTTCCTGCGCCTGGCGCTTGGTCCCGAGAAAAAGAACTCGTTTGCCTTGTCCCGCCAACTCGGCCACGTAGCGCGCGGCGTCGCGGAACATCTTCAAGGTCTTCTGCAGGTCAATAATATGGATCCCATTGCGTTCCCCGAAAATATATTCCTTCATCTTCGGGTTCCAGCGGCGCGTCTGGTGGCCAAAATGAACTCCGGCCTCCAGCAGCTCTTTCATCGTAATTTCGACTCCCAAAGTTCCTCCTCTCGTGAAGGGATGCTTATTTCCCCGCGACCCGCATGCGATCGCTAAGGCAGCATCCTTTTTTGCCGGTCCCTTCCCGGCCGTGAATTAATCAAGCCTCGATTCCTCGAAGCCTGATCTGTACCCAACCGTCGCTGCTTGCCGAATCTTCCAGTGGTGGGCTGTCGGGGCGGGTCTCAGACCCGCCCCTGCCTAAACTACCGCTTGCTGAACTGGAACCGACGTCGCGCGCCTTTCTGTCCATACTTCTTGCGTTCCTTCATGCGCGGATCCCGCGTCAAAAATCCATTCTTGCGCAACGCCGGCCGCAACTCAGGGTTCAGCCTCGAAAGCGCGCGCGAAAGACCCATGCGCACCGCTCCCGACTGTCCGCCCACGCCGCCGCCCTTCACGATGCACTTCACTTCCACCTGGTCCAGCATCTGCGTGAACTTCAGCGGCTCCACAGCCGCCGTGTTCCACGCCACGTTGCGGAAATATTCATCCACCGACCGGCCGTTCACGGTAAATCGCGCCGCGCCCTGCTTGATGTACACGCGCGCGATCGATTCCCGCCGTCGCCCCGTGCCGTAAAACTGTTTGGCTGTTCCTTCCAGCGCACTCGCACCTGAACTCAAAGTTCCTCCTAATTTTCCCGAGCGAACTCCCCCAAAGGAGCGCCGCTAAGGAGAAGCCTGAATCGTTCCTGCGGACCTATCCGCGAAACGGTTTTTTTTCGGTTCCCGTGACGAGGTTACAGCGAGAGTGGCTGAGGCTTTTGTCCGGTGTGGCGGGCGAGGCCTTCACTTCCGGCATAAACACGCAGCTTCTTTGCTCGACGCGCGCGCAGCTTGTTCTTCGGCAGCATTCCCAGCACCGCCTCGCGCACAACCTCTTCCGGCCTGCGTTGCAGCAACGTGCGGATCGGCACTTCCTTCAATCCGCCTGGCCAGCCGCTGTGATGACGATACAGCTTCTGATCGATTTTGTTGCCCGTCAACTTCACCTTCTCCGCGTTCACCACCACTACATGATCTCCGCAATCCAGGTGCGGCGTGTACGTCGGCTTGTCTTTGCCAATCAGCAAACGCGCAATCCGCGTCGCCAGCCGTCCCAACACGACTCCCTCGGCGTCAATCACAAACCAGTTCTTCCCTACCATCAACTCTTCGGCCTCGCGGCCTCTTGGAATATACGTCGGCATCTATGCAGTCACACCTTTCCGTCTAAGGACAAACTCTGAGTCTAAAGTAGGTCTCGAATTATGTCAACGAGGACTAGCGGTCTGCAGATCGAAAACAGGGCACGATGAAGCGCAACACAACGAAGTCAGTGGCGGACCACCGCGGGCGGCCCGCCACCTTGTACGACACAGAAACCAACCCTACGACGTGGTCGTTGCCGCCGCGCCACGATTCGCGCGTGAAAACGCCTTGCTGCTGTCCTCGGCCGCGTCGCCAGTCTTGTCAATCTCGATCGAGCCCTTAAAGTACGCTCCATCCTCGATCGAAATCCGCGCCGTGGTCAAATCCCCGACCACCGACCCGTCCTTCTTGATCTCAATGCGGTCCCGCGCGCGCAGGTTGCCCTTTACATTCCCGTAAACCACCACTTCGCGGGCAATTACGTCGGCCGTAACCTTCGCGCTCGCTCCCACCGTCAGCTTGCGGTCTTCCAGCTGAACCAATCCTTCGACGGTGCCATCAATCAACAGATCTTCGTTGCCGGTGATCTCACCCTTTACATGCAGGCTCGAACCCAGCCGTGCCGTATTGCCCGAACTCGTGTTCGGATACGTCGGATCATTCGGTGCCATTGTTTTTGCCTCCCCAGGAAAAGCCGGTGCGTTTGCACTCGGCACGGTTGGTTTAACTTGCTGCGCTTGCTGAGACGGTTGCGGCTGCTGCGGAGTCGGCTTCTTCCCCGGAGCTTCCGGTTTCTTGTCTCCCCACATTTACCCTCCTAACACCCGCATCGGCTGTAGCCAAAGACTGCGCAACTAACTTTAAGGACCGGGGTCTTTGAATGTAGTCCCGTGCACTAGCCATGCCAAATCCAAAATGGGACAGGTGTGTCCGGCGAGATAACTCCATCCGGTCAAGCTGGGGAACTGCATCCTAAAACTTTAAACCCGAAACCGCAAGCCCGATTTCTTTCCGAATATCGGCGTCTCGCGCTTGAGTTTTGAGTTTGGAGGGGCGGGTCTGAGACCCGCCCGCGTTAAATCAAAGCTACGCAGGCCGCATTCGATGCCGCTTGCTGCTGATCTTGAATTTGTAGCGGCCGCCTGCCTTTTAGGCGGGCGTCTCTGACTTCGGCTGCGTTTACGTAGCGCCGACCCTACAAATACCTCTCCTGCAAAATCGCCACATGATGCGAAACATGCCCCGCAATAATGTAAGCGAGCGCCCTCACGGATACCGGCTCCCCGCTAGCCACTCCACTCCGCCCCCACGCCTCGCCAGGCAACTTCCCGAACAACGCCAAAGTTGACCGCCGAATATCGCGAAACTCCTCCACATGGCTAGCCCAAGAACACTCATCCGCCCGTGCCGCATTCACGCTGATATTCTGATCGAAAGTAGCCAAAGGTTCATGAAAATCGCGCCCAAACCACAAAGCGCGAAACGCAAACGCACGTTCGGCGTCGTTCGGATGGCTCAGCGCCTGCCGGATACTCCACTTTTCCGGCGCATACCGGTGCAATGATTTGTCTTCGGAGATAGACGCGAGGATCTTTCCGACATCTTCCAGCTGGCTTTCCATCACGACAACAATGTCGTCCTGCTGAATACGATCAATGTAAGTGAAGTAATACGCCGCCGCTTCCGTGCGTTCAGGACGGCCCATCGCGTCACTCCCGGCCCGATACTAATACTTGCGCAGCACTCCCACAACCCGCCCCTGAATCTTCACGTCCGCGCCCTGCACCACAATCGGCGCCATCGCCGAATTCGCCGGCTGCAGCCGCACTTTCCCGCCCGGCTCGCGGTAGAACCTCTTCACAGTGGCGTCATCTTCGCCCACCAGCGCCACCACAATCTCTCCGGGGTTCGCCACCTGCGTCTGCTCCACCACAATATAATCCCCATCCAGAATATGGTCGTCGCGCATGGACTCGCCCTTCACTTGCAGCACAAACGTGTTCTGCCCGCGCGCAAAATCAGCCAGCGAAATCGTCTCGTTCGTCTCCACAGCCTCCAGCGGATGCCCCGCCGCGATCCGCCCCGCCAGCGGCAGCTCGATCACATGGCGATCCAGCACCTGCTCGCGTATCGGCTTTGGCAGTTGCACCACCTCAATCGACCGGCTCTGGTTGTATCCGCGCCGTATGTACCCCTTTTTCTCCAGCGTCGAAAGATGCTTGTGCACCGTCGCCAGCGACGTCAACTTCAGCGCGCGCGCAATTTCCTCAAAACTCGGCGAATAGCCGTTCTTGTTGATGAATCCCACCAGGTAATTCAGTACTTCCTTCTGTCTCTTTGTCAGCGCCATTTCACACCCCTCAGGGCCCAAGTTGAAGCTTAAACTCTAGGCGAACCAAAAGCGAAAGTCAATGGTACTCTAGGACAGTTCTAGGCCAGTTTCGAATCACGCGGCTAGCCACCAGTCTGCTTCATCCGCAGCCCGTCCCCGTCAGCTAAAATAGCCTTAGCGATCAGCAAAACTCAGTCGGAAGCAGCGATCGTAATCCGACGCGGTAGGGCCCATGGAATCACAATATTGGAAGCTGCTGATTACGTCGCTCGCGGTTGCGCTAGGGGCGGCTTGCGGACCTGCTTTTTCGTATCTCCGGGGCTCCACAGGCTTTGTATTGATTGGATTCCCGCTTTCCATTGCCTGGTGCCTAGTAGTTGCGTACGCCTTTCAGCTATTTAAACGGAGCGCGCTCTGGTTTCTACTCGCAGCACCGATCGCTCTGTGTTGGCCGTTCTTTATCGCCCTGGTCGCGTTGGGAGTCCTTCGTATGTGATTTAGATTCGCGCACGCTTTCGCATCCGCTAGATTGCACACGAGCGAGTCTCGTGATTCCGGGCCGATCGGGAGAACGCCAAATTGAAAAGGTCATTTCACATCGCCGCGCTTCTATCGCTGGCCACGTTCCTCGGCGTCCCACGCACCACGGCTGCCCAGAATCCGCCGCCCAGCCGCCCAGACGGCATCTTCACGCCCACCATATCTATCGTCACATCCATCGATAAAACCGGCCGGCCCATGACAGTCGAGTCGCGCCAACTCGAACCACGCCTCACTCCGTCCATCGTCGTCGGAAATCCCACGGGAGACAGCTACGTAATCCACTTCTCCCAAGGCGACGCCGGCGGCCCCTGCATCTACAGCGGGAACGCCCGGTATCTGATTGAAGGCGACGGAACGCTCACGTTTCAAATCCTAGCCGATTGCGGAAAATTGCGGCGCGGATATAACTACATGATTTGCAGGCTGGATCCCAGTTTGCGCTGCACGGAAGCTCCATGGTGGAATTTCCGCGATCGCACCTACGTCATCACGAAGCAAGGTGTTGCCGTAAACAATTCCGCCCCCGTTCCCTGGCAGGACGCAACCGCAGCTCCGCAACTACTTCAGAATATGTCCGAGAAGATCAAAGCGCTCAACGACCGCGTCAGCCAGCTAACGTCTTCCAATACGGTCCATGGCCGCGCGATTTTCTGCCGCGAGTTTCATCCCGAATCGAGGTCCTACCACATCTGGGAATTTTCAACCACCTGCCTCATAAAAAGCGCATGCGACGGAATGCCCAACCTCGATTCCCTGCGCGACGGCGATCTGGTTGGTTTGAATTCCCCCGCAGGCGCCTTCGTAAAGCAACAAAGTAAAGCCTCGGACTTCTCGAACTGGCTCTGCTGGGTGCGAACGCAATAACCACGCGTTCCTTTCTTGGTCATCGCCCTCCGCCAATCTCCAAGATCGTTCCAGTCGTATAGGAAGCCGCTGCTGAAAGCAGCCAAAGCACGCCCTGCGCTATCTCGCGTGGTGTGCCAGGACGTCCCATGGGGATCGAAGGCGCCAAGCGCTCCAGACGATCCGGCACTCCATTGTCAGCGTGAAGATCGGTTTCAACCAATCCAGGTGCCACAGCGTTGACGCGAATTCCTTCACGCGCCACTTCCCGCGCCAATCCGATCGTAAAACTATCAATCGCCCCTTTCGAGGCCGCATAGTGCACCCATTCTCCCGCTCCACCTGTCCTCGCAGCCAGCGACGAGATGTTCACGATGGAACCACCCATTCCACCGCGCCTCACAGACATCCGCCGAACTGCTTCACGCGAACACAGTATCGTGCCCGCAACATTGGTGGCCAACACTTGTGCGACTGCCTGCGCGGGGAGCGCATCAACTCGGAATAAGCCACCCGTGACGCCCGCGTTATTCACAAGCCCTCCGATCGGCCCGAGTTCGCGCGCGGTCGTCTCGAACAAGCGCAGGATTTCTTCTTCGCGGCTAATATCGGCAGCGATCGCGACCGCTCGGCCGCCGCCCGAAACAATCTCGCGCACCACCTCATCGGCGGCGGCGCTATTCCTCAAAAAATTCACAACAACGGGAAAACCGTTGGCGCCAACCAGCCTCGCGATCGCAGCTCCGATTCCGCGGCTCGCGCCAGTGACAATCACAGCCCGATGGTTTTCGCCGCTCAAGACTCGCCTCTGCGCCGCATCATTTCGTATCGCTGGGTTGATCACGGTTGGCATTCTAGCTGAAGGCCGCGCCTACTTCTTCGTGCGCGTGCTTTCGTCGTACGCCGCCTTTCCAATCCTCGCGATCACCGCGTCGCGCGTGTCGTCATCCGCCTTCGAATCCGTCACGAAAATCGCAATCGCGAGGCGCCGCCCATCCGGCAGCGCAATCAACCCGACATCGTTCGTCGCGAACGTCACGCCGTCCCGCGTCCCCGAAGTGCCGGTCTTGTGCATCACAATCGTTCCCGCAGGCAATGCCCCCTTGATCCGCTTCGTCCCGCTGGCTGCATCCTGCATCCATTGCAAAAGCATCCGCGTGTGCTCGGCCGTCAGCGGCGAATCCTCGCTGATCCGCCGCAACAGCTGCACCGCTCCCGCCGGCTCAAACCAGTTGCGATATTGCACCGCCACGTCACGCGCCAACCCCTGCTCGTCGTCCTCCAAATGAAATCCCTGCACTCCCAGCGACCGGATGCACTCGTTCACGATCGCGGGCCCCCCGACGGTCCGCAGCACAATGTCCGTCGCCACATTGTCGCTCTCGGAAATCTCCAGGCGCAGCAACTCGCGCAGCGGAACATTCACGTTTCCCTCCGGATACTTGTCCTGCAGCTGGCTATGCGTATGCGGCAAAATCCGATCGCTAGGCAGAAATCGCACGGGCTGATCCAGCGAAAACCTGCCCTGCTCGACAAGATGCAGCGCCGTAACCGCCAGCGGCAGCTTAAACACCGACTGCATCGGCGGATGCGCCTGCGGATCGAGATCGCAGTTCAAAGAGGAATCCGGCAACCCGCAAGCCACCGAAACTTTCCCACGCGCATCCACGGCAATGTCGCGAATCTGCCGCCGCAGCGTCGTCTGCGCATAAACGGAAGTGGCAAGCAGAAAAAATACAATCGCGAAGCGCATCAACGCACTAAAGCAAGTACGACTGCGACGATAACCGGCCGCGCCGTTGCCAAAAAACCACAGCACCAGCGCCGTAGGCGCGCCACATGCTTTGCACCGATCGCGTATGCAAAGGTCGGCGATTCCGCAGCCGCGAGAAATGGGGAGCCTCATCCACTAATCTCCCCCCGCCAATGCTTCCCTCTTCCGTCTGAATCGCAATAACAATAAAATCGCCGTCGCCGCCACGCAAACCCCGATCGTCACATACAACGCCACTTCCCCATGCGCCAACACCACTGCAAATATCTTCCGCCCGTACACCGCTCCCAAGTACGCGAAGATCCCATAACGCGCCAGCCGTCCCACCGACATCGCCACCAAAAACTTCTTCGGTGAATACTGCAAAGCCCCCGCCGCAATCACAAACGGAACCATCGGCATTGGCGGCGGCAACAGCGCCGGAACCGCGATCGCCCCGAACCCCCAGCGTTCAAACACCAGCACCACCTTCTTCCTGTTGCGCTTGGAGAGCCTCTCGTTCAACGCCTTCTCCCCGCGATTCCGCGCCAGGCGATAAGTCAGATACGCGCCGATCACCGATCCCACCGTCGCCATCAGCGCGTAATACGGCCACCATGTGCGTTGATGCGCCGACAGCACAATCGTCATCGCATCCATGCTGCCCGGCACCGGAATCACCGAGCTATCAATCAATCCCAGCAGAATCAGCCCTGGCCCTCCCAACGTCAAAAACCAATGCCGCACCACATGCGCGGTAGTAGGCGCGGCGATCGTCAATTTTCCCAGGCTGAATTTCATAGCAACGCCGCTCCATTCCACAGTGATGCTTGGTTTACGTAGCGGCCACTTCGTTCCGCGTTTTTAGGGACGAAGCGGGCACTGCTCCGCTCACTGAAGACCGCGCCCGCCGAGACCGATCGCTCAACGCAACGTGCTACAACTAGGACGTTTCCACCGATGCCCCGGTTCCCTACCAATTCCGCTCCGACTCCGCAACCCGCTCACCGAACCCTCACCCAGGCATCTCAACTCTTACGCCACATCATCCAACTGTGTACAGGGCGAAGTCACGCTCGTTGTGGTAGCCTATAATTGGACTTGGGCACTCCGTCTTTGGAGTTATGCGAGAAGAAGCGAACCCGCGCAAGATTCAGCGCCGCGCTCCTGGCTACGGCGCCTTACCCGCTCCCATTATTTTTTCCCGTTTTGGTTCACTTCGCGCTGCGGTCGCTAAGCTCGCTGCTTCCCGCACATTTTGCTCGGCGGAATCCTCAAAATCCGTACCACAACCCCCTAGATCGATCGCTAGCGAAACTAAATCGAAAACAAACGTAACTCATTCAAAACAAAAGACGGCGACCCGAATCAATCGCTACTTTTTGTCGTCTTTTTCTCGATTAGCGACCGGGCTTCTCCCTCTTAGAAAGCACCACCGTTCTGAGCGATTCTTTCCAGCCACTTCCGTGAGGGCCTATTAGGAATGTCCACGACAATCTCTGATATCTTGGGTCGCAAGCGAGAAACCATAGACAAGGCGGTAATCCGCTTCTGCGGTGATTCCGGTGACGGCATGCAGATCACCGGCAGCCAATTCACCAACACGGTCGCGCTCTACGGCAACGACCTCGCCACTTTCCCGGACTACCCCGCGGAAATTCGCGCTCCCGCCGGCACTCTGCCCGGAGTCAGCGGATTCCAGGTCCATTTCTCCTCCAGCAACGTGTACACGCCCGGAGACAGCGTCGACGTGCTGATCGCCATGAATCCGGCCGCGCTGAAAATGAATCTGCCGGACCTGAAAACCAACGGCATCCTGATCGTCAATTCCGACGACTTCAAAGAAACCGATCTGCGCAAAGCGCAAATCACCGTCAGCCCTCTCGAAGATCATTCGCTCGATGGCTATCGTCTTTTCGCCGTGGAACTCACCAAGCTCACTCGCGCGGCGCTCAAAGAAGTCGGCCTCGACGCAAAGAGCATGGATCGCTGCAAGAATTTCTTCGCCCTGGGCATGTGCTACTGGCTTTACAACCGCTCCATGGAACCTACCCTTCGCTGGCTCGACGAGAAATTCAAGAACAAGCCGCAGCTGGTAAGCGCCAATAAGCTAGCCATGCAGGCGGGGTACAGTTTCTGCGAAGCCACCGAAGCATTCCAGATCAGCTACGAAATTCCCCCGGCCAAGCTATCGCCGGGCACGTATCGCAATATCAGCGGCAACGCAGCGCTCGCGCTCGGATTCGTCGCCGCTTCCCAGCAAGCTGGAATCCCATTGTTCCTCGGCTCCTATCCCATCACACCGGCTTCCGATATCCTTCATGAGCTCTCGATGTACAAGGATTTCGGCGTCACCACCTTTCAAGCCGAAGACGAAATCGCCGCCGTCTCTTCCGCCATCGGCGCGTCCTACACTGGCGCCCTGGCCATCACCACCACATCCGGACCAGGAATGGCGCTGAAAACCGAAGCGATTGGTCTTGCAGTCGCCGTCGAACTTCCTCTGGTGGTCTGCGATATTCAGCGCGGCGGTCCATCTACCGGCCTTCCCACCAAGACAGAACAAGCCGATCTCTTGCAAGCTCTGTACGGACGCAATTCCGAAGCTCCCGCTCCCGTGCTCGCTCCTTCATCTCCCGGCGACTGTTTTTGGATTGCCCTCGAAGCGAGCCGTATCGCCATCAAATACATGGTGCCAGTGATTATTCTCTCCGACGGCTATCTGGCCAACGGCGCCGAGCCTTGGAAGATTCCCGCCGTCTCGGAACTGGCGCAAATTCCTGTGCACTTTGAGACGAATCCCGAAGGCTTTCTCCCTTACAAGCGTAATCCTTCCACCCTCGCGCGCCCTTGGGCCATTCCCGGCACCCCCGGCCTCGAGCATCGCGTCGGCGGCATCGAAAAGCAGGACGTCACCGGCAACATCAATTACGAACCGCTGAATCACGAGCACATGGTCCGCACCCGCGCCGAAAAAGTCGAAGGCATCGCGCAAGATATTCCCGAAATCGTTCCCGAAGGCGATCCGTCGGGCGATTTGCTGATCGTCGCCTGGGGTTCTACAGCCGGACCAATCACCGCCGCCATGAAACCCATGCGCGAGAAAGGCCACCGCATCGGCCATGTCCACCTGCGCTATCTGAATCCCCTGCCGCGCAATCTCGGTGATATTCTGAAGCGCTACAAAAAAATCCTCGTCCCGGAAATGAATATGGGCCAGCTCGTGATGCTCCTGCGCGCAAAATTTTTGGTCGACGCCGAAAGCTACGGCAAGATCCAAGGCAAGCCTTTCAAGCAATCCGAAATCGAAGCAAAAATCGAAGAGCTGCTCGACTAAGCAGCGCCTTCGCATTGTTTTGGGCTTTGTGCTTGAATTTGTAGCGGCCAGCCTTAGCTGGGCGCAGTTGACTTTGAAGTTGTCGCGCCGGCGTCTCGCCGGCTCTTGGCTTTTGAATTGTTCTTGAACTTGCTTTTGAATTTGTAGCGGCCCCCTGGTTTTCAGGCGGGCGCCTTTGAGGTGATTGAAAATGACCACGGCCACGTTGCCGGTTTACACGAAAAAAGACTTCCAGACTGACCAGGAAATCCGCTGGTGTCCGGGCTGCGGCGACTACGCCATCCTCGCCGCCGTCCAGGCCGTCTTCGCCGAACTCGGCGTCCCCCGCGAAAAATTCGTTTTCATTTCCGGCATCGGCTGCTCCAGCCGCTTCCCGTATTACATGAACACTTTCGGTTTCCACACAATTCACGGCCGCGCGCCCGCCATCGCCACCGGCGTAAAACTGATTCGCCCCGACCTCGACGTGTGGGTAGCCACCGGCGACGGCGACTCGCTCTCCATCGGCGGCAATCACACCATTCACATGCTGCGCCGCAACGTGGGACTCAAAGTCCTCATGTTCAACAATAAAATTTACGGCCTCACCAAAGGCCAGTACTCGCCGACGTCCGAAGTCGGCAAGAAAGCCAAATCCACGCCGTTCGGTTCGGTGGATCGCCCCTTCAGCCCGCTCTCGCTCGCGCTGGGTTCCGAAGCCACCTTCATCGCGCGCTCCGTGGACGTCTTCCAGCAGCACCTGAAAGAAACGCTCAGAAAAGCGGCCGCGCATCAAGGCTCTGCCTATATCGAGATCCTGCAGAATTGCAATATTTTCAACGACGGCGCGTGGGAAACCATCACCGAAAAAGAAGCCCGCAGCGAACAAGTCGTCCAGCTCGAACACGGCAAGCCGCTCATCTTCGGCAAGAATCGCGATAAAGGAATACGCCTTGTGGGCCTGGATCTGGAAGTCGTCGCTCTCGGAAGCGGAACCGGCGAAAAAGATTTGCTGGTCCATGACGAGCATAATCCGAATCCTGTCTACGCCTTCGCGCTTTCTCGCATGGACTCCATGCCCGGCTTTCCCACCCCCATCGGCGTCCTCCGCGCGCTGCAAGGTGTCCCGCGCTACGAAGATTTGATCCAACAGCAAATCCGCGAAGTGCAAGCCAGAAAAGGCAAAGGCGATCTGGCCAAACTCCTACGCGCGGGCGACACCTGGGAAGTAAAGGCCTGAGCAGCCCCAGCATCCCACCGGCTGTTGGCATTTCAATTATCCTCTGAAACTTTTGAATTTGTGAATCGCCCTGCAGGGCGATTCATCCTGAGATTCGGCGGTGCCGAATCGAAGGGTCGCGGTCGCCTGTTTTCGAGGCGGGCGTTTTTGACTTTGTTTTTGTTTTGGATTTTGTAGTGGCGGCCTTCATACGCCAGCTTTTGGATTTGCTTTTGTAGCGCCGTCATCCTGAGCACAGCGAAGGGTCTCTGTTCGAACTTCGCGCCGCTATCCCCGCAACCTGCGCTTTTTCCCCGTCGGATCAATCGGCAAAGACGCCGTCTTCCAATCCACGCCTTCAGGCCTTTTCCCCACTCCCGCGACGTACAAAACTCCCTCGGTCACTCCATCGATCCCCAAATCGCGATCAATCGTCGAATCCGCCATCGCCATCGTGCAGAACGGCGCAAGCCCCAGGCAAGTCGCCACCAGACAAAACGTCTGGCACAAATGCCCCGCCTCCGCCAGCACCACGCGATAAGCACGCGGATAGCGATACTTCCATTGCGTCCGCGTGAACACTGCGGTCATGAACACGAACGCCGCCGCCTCCGAAAACCAGCGCTGCCCGATCACGTAATCCGACATCCGATCACGCGTCATGCCGCGCCGCAACAATTCCAGCCGGTGCCTCGTCGCGTCGTAGTGATAGATCCCCGGCGCAATTCTCTCCACATCTCGCGCCACGAGATAAGCTTCGATCGGGTGCAGTGCTCCACCGGAAGGAGACGTCTTGACCGCGAAAGTCCCCAACGGCGGCACCGCAACCCACTCGCGAACTCCCCAGGTCAATCCCAGAAGCGTGGCCAAGTCCGCGAGTGCGATTTTCCCCGGAGCAAATCGGCGCCACGTCCTGCGCGATGTAAGCACGCGAGTGAACTCACCCTGCTCGCGCGGCGGCGGCAGCATCGTTTGCGCCGCTCGCGGATAATGTTTCACCGGAACGGGCATCGCCTTTTCGTGCGTCAATTCTTCCATGTAGCGGCCGATGCGCATCAGGTCGGCTTCGAAAGGAAGATCGCGTCCCGTGAAGTGAAGGAATCCCGCGGCGGGATTCCAATCCTTCCACGCTGGCATCGCACGCTCGAGAGGCAGCAGTTCGCGGTCGGAGCGCTGCAGGAGTGAATAACGCAGCAGCTGTTTTATCGCGGCGCGCAGCGAAGACGGCGAATACTGCGGCAAGTGGCGGAAAAGCGCTGCAGCAGAAAGCCAGCCGCTGAAGAAATTCAGTACTTCCGTCGCAATCGGCGCAGCGGTTGCGCCTTTGCCAGTCGCGTAATTCTCGAAGATCAGTTCTTCATCGTTCCAGTACGAAACCAAAAACGGAGACCGCCGAAAAAGCACCCGTTTCGCTTTAGGCATGCCGTCTAGCTCGGTTACACTCGCCGCGAGACCAAACCACAGATCGCCGGTACGCTTTACTTGGGATTGGTCGTGAACCACTGCCCGTACGGCGGCGGATGGATATTCCGTACCTTCCCTTTCGGGCAAGGGAATCGCAGAAGACGATCGGATTTTTCCAGCATCCGCAGGTTTAGATCGATTTTCTTCTGCTCCGCCTTGCTGACTTTCGGGCGAATGGCGCGCAACTTCTTCTCGGCCTTGCGGATCGCGGTGATAATCGGATGTACCGAAAAAGCAATCTTGGCCACGTGACTGGCCCTCCTGGCATCTCAGATTTCATGGATCGGGTGCGATGCCGGTTTCAAATCGCTCGCTGCCGCAGGCGGCGTTACTCGTTTTTGGACTTGGTCGTGAAAGCCTGCCCGTATAGCGTGGGTGGCCGGCAGAAATTCTTGACCTTTGTGTGGCACTGCTTCAACCCACGCAGCTGCAGATCGATCTTGCGCTGATCGGCCTTGACAACTTTCTTGCGGATCGCGCTCAACTTCTTCTCGGACTTCTCGATTTCCCTGGTGATGTTCTTCAGCGTGAAGCTGATCTTGGCCATCTGGTTCCCCCCAAACCGCGCACGGAAAGTTACATCGATTGGAAAACTTGGGCCGGTTTACTGCGGTGTGCGCCAGACGGCGGAAGTGTAGTTGAGGCTCGGCAAAGCGTCAAGAAAGATTGCATCGCAAATCATCTTACTGAAGCGGGTAAATAAGCGCGCGGCGGTTACGCTTGCAGCAGCGCGCCGCAACCCGCACATTTCCACATTCCGCCTCGCTGCTGGCTGGCACGCGCCGGCGCCTAAGGCAGTCCGATGCGCTGCACCAGCGCCGCAAATCTGGGATCGGAATGCAAGCTGGCAAATCGGGGATGCACGGCAATATTGATCAGGCGCACGGAACGCTCCGCGTACGCTTTCTCTAGCCATTGCAACGCTTCATCCTTTTGGTCCAAGCCGACGTAAAGGAGCGCGATGCTGTACGGCGACACATACTGCTGTGCCGATCGCTGCAGCAACTCGTGCAATATTCCGAGCGCCTCCGGTTTCTTTCCCGCGACGGCGTAAGCGTTCCCCAGTTCGGCCTTGAACGAAGTTTCGTTCCCAGAAAGCGTCAGCGCCTTGTGCAACTCTTGCAACGCTTTCGCATACTCGCCCTGCGCCAAGTAAGCCTGGCCAAGATATCCGTGCGCCACGGGGAAGCTGGAATCCATCGCCACGCTTTTCTGCGCCTGCGCAACGGCCTCGTCGTAACGTCCGGCAAGATACAAAACCCACGACAAATTCGCGTTGATGATCAGCGAACGCGGATCGAGTTCCTGCGCCAGCTTCATTGCCGCAATCGCTTCGTCGCTTCTACCCGCGGATGCCAGCGCCAATGCATACCAATGGTGACTGTGCGCATCGCCCGGATTCAATTCAATCGCGCGCTGGAATTCATCCAGAACTCCGGGCCATTCCAGCCGATATGCGCGAATCTGGCCCAGCGCGGCATGCGCGGAAGCGAGATTGTCGTCGACCTGCAACGCTTTCACTGCGGCCGCTTCGGCTTCGGGCAAAACTTGCGAGGAGGGAACATCCTTGTAATCCGCCGCCAGCGTCAACGCTTCCGCCAGTCCTGCATACGACGGCGCGTAGGTGGGATCCAGCTGAATTGCCTGGCGATAATCAGCGACGGCTTGCGTCACTGCCTCGCCGGTGCGTTTCGCAACAAGATAATTCCCTTGCAGATACGCATCGTACGCTGCGGGCACGACGGTTCGCGTTTTCGCTAGGCGTTCCTGCTCCGGCTGCGTCAGCTGAATCTGAATTTGCGTGACGATATCCCGCGCCACGTCGCTCTGCAGCGCCAAGATGTCCGTGACGGTCCGTTCATAACTGTGCGCCCAGAGGTTCTGGCCCGTTTGCGGCTGCACCAATTCCGCGGAAATGCGCACGCGATCGTTGGAGCGCAGCACGGAGCCTTCCACCAGCGCGTCCACGCCCAACTCCTGCGCGATCTGCGCAGGACTTTCATGCTTGTCCTTGTACTGCATCACCGAAGTGCGCGAGATTACCCGCAGCTTCTTGATCTGGGAAAGCTCAGTGATCAAAGCGTCGCACATTCCATCGGCGAAATAATCCTGCTTGGGATCGCCGGTAAGATTTTCCAACGGCAGCACGGCGAGCGATTGAATGGACGCGGCGCCAACGGGGGGCGAGCCACGCCACTTAACCTCGACGAGTTTCCAGACGAACGCTGTTATCAACAGCAACGCCGCTACAGCCGATGAAGCCAGGAGCGCGCGCACAAACCGCGAGCGAGGCGCTGCGGGCGATGGCTGAATCGCGGACGGTTGAATGGCGCTCGCCGGAATCACAGCCGAATTCGTGCGCAAAGCTTCCAGAGCCGCGCGAATTTCGCTGGCGTGCTGATAGCGCTGCGCCGGATCTTTCGCCAGGCAATGCTCGATCACGGAGCGCAAGCCCAGCGGCACGTTCTCCCGTAACGGCGGCGGTGAATCGTGCAGGATCATCGAGCTCAATTCGTAGGAAGTTCTTCCGCGGAACGGCCGCTTGCCATTGGCCATTTCGTACAACACCACGCCCAGCGCCCAGACATCGCTGCGCGCATCGGCCGGCTCGCCGCGAAATAATTCCGGCGCCATGTAGTGCATCGTCCCGACAATCGCGCCTTCCCCGGTCAGCGTGCTGATGGATTGCGTCTGCAGGGTGATCTCGCCAGGAGACATGTGCTTGGCCAGGCCGAAGTCGAGCACCTTGACGCGACCTCCCGGCATTACGATGACGTTCGGAGTTTTCAGATCGCGGTGAATCACGCCGCGTTCGTGTGCGTGAGCCATGGCATCAGCGATTTGCTCGCCGTAGCGAATCACCGTCTCCACCGGAAGCCCGTCTTCCGGAATTTGCTCGGCCAAGGATCGGCCGCTGACGAATTCCATGACGATGTAGCTCTTGCCGTTGGCTTCGCCCACATCATAAATGGTGCAAATGTTGGGATGGTTCAAAGCGGAAGCGGTGCGCGCCTCGCGAATCAAAAGCGCGCGTGCGTTTTCGTCGTGGTTTAGTTCATCAGGGAGGAATTTCAGCGCGACGTCGCGGTTCAGCCGGTCATCATGCGCCCGGTAGACCACGCCCATCCCGCCGGCGCCGACTTTTTCGACGATTCGGTAATGCGAGACGGTCTGGTCGCTCACGTGTGGGCAACGCTCAAGCGAGCATCTTAGGCCGCGGCAGAAACCCAAGTCAACGCGGAACGAGTTGAAGGTTCGCTGAAACTACCGGCTTGTGGGCACGGATGAAGGAGCGAGGTGCGCGAGAGTTTCTGGCGCAGAATTTTTGGCTACGGCCGCCGGTTGTCGCGAGGGCAGCGGCGGCATCAGGGCTAGCGCGTGGTCGCGCATCGCCGCGAATTCGTTCCAGTCGCGCTTCGAAACCGGATCAGATGGCGGCAGCGGGAGGCGTTCGAAATTCAGGAACTCTTTGCCGCGTTGGATGCGGAAATCCAGATGCGGGCCGGTGGCCAGGCCGGTCATGCCAACGAGGCCAATCCGCTGGCCCTGCTCGACGCGCTCGCCGGAATGTACCAGCACGCGCGACAGGTGCATGTAATACGTGGTGTAACCGTTGCTATGCTGAATCTCGATCAGATTGCCAGCGCCCCCTTTCCTGCCGGCGAAAATCACGCGGCCATCGCCGATGGTTTGCACGGGCGTGCCGGTGGGCGCGGCATAATCAATTCCCAGATGCGGGCGGTACTCTTTCAGGATGGGATGGAAGCGATGTTCGCTGAAATGCGAGGTGATCACCGCGGCGAATTTCAACGGCGAATGCAGAAACGCTTTCTTCATGGACTTCCCGTCTGGCGTGTAATACGCGGGCGCGCCGTTGGGGCCATGAAACAAGACCGCGCGATAGGGGTGCGAGCCGTTGTTGTACTCCGCCGCGAGAATGCGGCCGTAGGAAGCGACCTCGCCAGTCGCGAGCGTTTTCTTTTCAACGACCACGCGGAACGTGTCGCCCGGCCGCGGGTCCGTGTAGAAATCCAGATCCCAGGCGAAGATTTCCGCCAGGCGCATCGCGAGCTCCGGCCTTTCTCCCGCGTCCAGCACAGCGCCGAAAAGCGAGCCGTTGACTTGGCCGGTAATGCCCACCTCCTGAGTTTCCGACGGAAGGGTTTGCACCTCGGCATGAAAATCGTCTCCCTGCGGCCGGATGTAGAGGACGCGGTCGGCATCAATGCGGTAGCGCACTTCGCGCAGATCGCCCAGGATCGAGCGGCCCACCAAGAAACTGTTCCCCGCGCGCAGCCGGCGCAGGTCGAAAACCGATTGCGCCGAAGCCACCAGCCGCGTCGCGTCGTTCGCAGTGAAGCCCATGCTCTGCAGGAACAACGGAAACGCCTGACGCGCAGGCACAGCGGCGTCGGTGAACAGGACCAGCTGCTCCTGCATGCGATGAGCTTCGTCGCGCGAGGGCGAACTCTGGGTCATGATTTCGTAATCGGACGCCGAAGTGCGGAAGTAATTCGCGGCGACGACACCCGCCACAGCCACGGCGAGCAATAAAACGCAGATTAGAACCTTCAGTCTTGTTCCCATAATTCCCTACAGCGAATAATTTACGAAGATGGGAGCATAGCGCAATGCGATGAGGGGCGGGAAGTGAAATGGTGCGGACTTGTTCAGGCTGGTAACAGATGGGATTGGCAGATTGCAGAGTGCTGGACGAAATGCTTGATGCCGCAGAGGCGCAGCGAAAACCGAAGGCCAGTGCAACCGTGCCCGCAAGATGTTCGCGCTACCAGAGGCTAGTGAGACGCGCCGGCGGCCGTGGTGAACTGCGCTCTGCGCGCGGCCTCGGCGAAATAATTTCGTTCGCGCAGACCGTGATAAATGCGACCGGCGATCTCGGAAGCATGCGGTCCGCTCACAGCGCGGCCGCCTCCGCGGATCAGAACCACCAGCACGATTTTCGGGTGCGCTTGGTCAGCATAAGAGACAAACCAGCCTAAGCGGCCGCCGAGCGATTCATCGTTGCAGGTGCCGGTCTTTCCGAGGGCCTGCTCGCCATCGGGGTCGTAGCTTTGTTTCGCGGTGCCGTACATCACGGCAGCGAGCATGCCTTCGCGCAAATCAGGCAGCAGCGGCGCGATATCCAGTTGCTGGCGCACGCGCGGTTGAAAATTTTGTCGCGCTTCCGCGGTGCGCGGATATTGCAGGTAATACTGCGTGCCGCCATTGGCCAGCGTGGAAACCAGCGACGCGAGTTGCAGCGGCGTGAGCCGGATGCCTTCGCCGAAACTGGACATGCGCGCGACTCCGCCATACGCGGGAGGCGCCGAGGGCACCAGGCCAGGTTGCTCTTCGGGAATTTCGTAGCCTGCGCGTTCACCCAGGCCGACCAACTGCGCGTACTGATGAACGCGCTGGAAACCGAGGCGCGTGCCGACCTCTTCGAAATACACGTTGTTGGAATGCGCCATCGCTTCGGTCAGGTCCATATAGCGGCGATGGCCTACCTTTAACATGGTGTCGCGGGTGATCACGCCTTCCTGCAAGCCAGCGAGAGCGATGACGGGCTTGATCGTCGAGCACGGCTCGAAGCCGGCGGAAAAAGCCATTTTCTGATTGACGATGGTGAGAATGCGGCCGGTCGAGGGGTCCATGGCCAGCACCGAACCATTGGCGTGGCCAAGCGCGCCGACAGCGATCTGACGGATCACAGGATCGTCATAGTCCGCATTGTCGTTCTTGGTGGGATCACCGTAGGCCGAAATTCCGGATTTCCGGTGGTGCGTAGTCGTAGCCGGAGGCGTCGCCCCCGACGCCATGGCGAAGGTGCCCGCGAGAAATAGGCAAAGGACCGGGACAAACTGTTTTAGGGCTGGGCTATGTTGCATTGCATCCTATATCGGCCTAAGAATCTCATACTTCAGCCGCTTGAATCCCAGTTTACGGAAGAAATACGGGAGAGTGCAACTGTTAAGGAGGACAGCTTTCCTGCACCGCATGACTGGACCGAAGGACAGCTGGGCAGCGTCGCGGGATAATAGCCCGGAACGCGAGGCGGCAACAGGCGCCTCGCTCCCAGTGCGCGATCATTGTTATCGTGAAACTGCCGCTGCTACGGCTAGCGGCTCGTGCGACTCTGCGAGGCCGCGGCTGCAGCGGCTGCTTTTGGGGGCTGCTTGGCCGCGTCCGCAGCGATCTTTTGCGCTTCGGCGGAGGGCTTGCCGCTTCCATCGGTCGGAACAGCGGGATGCGCGAGCAAACCCAGGGCCTTGCGCAGATCGTGTTCGAGCTTGCCGCGAATGTCGGTGTTCTCTTTCAGGAAAACGCGGGCATTTTCGCGGCCCTGGCCCAGGCGCTCGTTCTTATAGGAAATCCAGGTGCCGGATTTTTCAAGCAGGCCGTTGGTGACGCCTAGATCGATCAAATCGCCTTCGCGCGAGACGCCTTCACCGTAAATGATGTCGAACTCGGCTTCGCGGAACGGCGCGGCCACTTTGTTCTTCACGATCTTCGCGCGGGTGCGTGAGCCGATGACGCGATCGCCTTCCTTGATGGATTGAATGCGGCGGATATCCACCCGAATGGAGGCGTAAAACTTCAGCGCGCGGCCGCCCGTAGTGGTTTCCGGATTGCCGAACATGACGCCGATCTTCTCGCGGATCTGGTTGATGAAAATCAGGCAGGTCTTCGATTTCGAGACGATGGCGGTGAGCTTGCGCAGCGCTTGCGACATCAAGCGCGCCTGCAGACCCATCTGCGCGTCGCCCATGTCGCCTTCGAGTTCAGCGCGCGGCACCAGGGCGGCCACCGAGTCCACTACTATAATGTCCACGGCGTTCGAACGGATCAGCGCCTCGGCGATTTCGAGCGCCTGCTCGCCGTTGTCCGGCTGTGATACCAGCAGGTTGTCCACGTCCACGCCCAGCTTGCGCGCGTAGGAAGGATCGAGCGCGTGCTCGGCGTCGATGAAAGCCGCCTGGCCGCCCAGCTTTTGCGCCTCGGCAATCACGTGCAGAGTCAGCGTCGTCTTGCCGCCCGACTCCGGGCCGTACACCTCGATCACGCGTCCGCGCGGGAAGCCGCCGACGCCGAGGGCGGCGTCGATGGAAATCGAGCCGGTGGGGATTACGTTCACGGGGACGAGCACGTCCTTGTTCCCCAGGCGCATGATCGAGCCTTTGCCATACTGCTTTTCAATCTGCGAGATTGCCAAATCCAGGTTTTTTGACTTTTCGTCGTTCACTGTGCCACCTCAAGAGGACTTTCTGTTTGGTCTTGGCTGGAAACCGAGGCGGAGTGAGTTTAACACTGAGTGCCCGTTCCCGGCTCGGCCATTTCGAGGAGCATGATATCAAGAGGCGAACAAAAAGCAAAGACTATTTTGACGCGGTCGCTGGCCCGGTCACATCCACAGCCGGCGCCGATGCCATCTGGCTCGGTTCTCAATCGCTATTCTTGAGTGGCACACCTAGAAATTGGCTGTAGCGATCTGCTGCGTTCGCGAAAGCACGAGCCTCGCTCTTCTTTGGTGAAGCGAAGAAGCTTGCCGTAATCACTACCGCATTTTTCTCGAAGGCTCGTTTCCAAGCGCCGACGACGCGCCCCTGATGCACGACCGCCGGCATGAACATGCCATTACCGCCGGGCGTTATTTTGGGTGCATGCCTGGGGTCTAGCGAAGCGCTGCGGTCCTTATAGGCAACCAGGAATTCGTCGAAGCTGGGCAGCAAATTCATGCCGGTCGAGACTTGCCGGGTGGCCGGCGTATCGTGGGACGTCCAGTAGACCGTGCCGCCAACCTTCTGCTCGACGAGGTGAGAGGAAGCCATCTCGAGGCCAGCCCTGGCGTCTGAAACGTTCAGACCTGACCACCAGACAAAATCCCGCAGCGTCGCCGGGCCGTGGCTCGAGAAATACCGGCGTGCAAGCTCAGCCAGCGCTTCGTCGCGTTCCCGTTTCTTGACCGGGGGCAGCCATTCGTCGAGCAGAACGAAAGTCGGCTGTTTGTCCGCGTGCGCACCAAAACAAATGACGCGCTGTTGCGCGAGATGCCACAAGATGTGCATGCCGCGTTGGCCGGAGGTAGAGATACGCGCGCGCTCCAGCAGTTCATAGGCTGCGTCGCGGGTCAGTGTCTGGCCACCTTGTAAAGCTTCCGCTAAGATTTTTTCGATCCGCGTGAACTTTGCAGTGGTGAGTTCGAGCTGCCGGTTACGGCCGAGACTGCGCGCTATCATCCGCGGCGCCAAAAGTTCCAGGATCCAACGAGCGTCCGCGGCCGCCACGAAATGTAGGGTCCCGCGCATGGCCCAGGTACGGATTACCGTGCGGTCGGCGATGGCCTTTTTGATGTCGGCCTCCGTGGCATCCGTTAAGCGCAGGCCAATGGCCCAGAGCGCGCCGGAATAGTCTTGCGCTTGAATGCCCCCGAGAGACGCTACTACATCGGAAGGCGCCTTATGCGTGGGAGAGGCGATCCGCTGATTCAGTAACCGCCGCCTAGCAATATCGCGAAGAAGCATCGCTGCGGAATATACCACGGCAGATAAGCGGAACCCCCTCGCCCCGCATTTGTGAAATCAATGACCGATTCACGAAACGCACAGGCGGGATTGCGTGTACCGCTAATATTTGTAGAAGCCGCGGCCGGATTTGCGGCCCAGCCAGCCGGCTGCCACGTATTTTCGCAGCAACGGACATGCGCGGTATTTGGGGTCGCCGAAGCCGGTTTGCAGCACTTCAAGAATATTCACGCAGACGTCCAAGCCGATGAAGTCAGCCAGCTGCAGCGGGCCCATGGGATGATTCATGCCCATTTTCATCACGGCGTCCACCGCTTCAGGAGTGGCGACGCCTTCCATCACCGCAAACGCGGCTTCGTTGATCAGCGGCATCAGGACGCGGTTGGAAACGAAGCCCGGCGCATCGTTCACGGCTACGGGTTTCTTTTCGAGTCTTTCGCACAAGATCTTCGTGATTTCAAAAGTGTCGTCGCTGGTGGCCAGGCCCCGGATGACTTCCACCAGCGCCATCACCGGCACCGGATTCATGAAGTGCATGCCGATAAATTTTTCCGGGCGCGACGTCTGCGCGGCGAGCTGCGTGATGGAAATTGAAGACGTGTTGCTGGCGAGGATCACTCCGGGCTTGAGCACCGCGTCCACATCTTTCAGTAAGCGAACTTTCAGGTCGAGCTGTTCGGGCACGGCTTCTACCGCGAAATCGGCGGCGGCCAGCACGGAAACGTCCGTAGTGGGTTGGATGCGCGCGAGGATGACCGGCTTATCGGCAGCGCTGATACTTTCTTTCTTCACTTCGCGGTCGAGATTTTTGCCAATCGTTTCCAGTCCGCGATCGAGGAAGCGCGTTTCGACGTCGCGCAAAATCACGCTGTAGCCGGCGCGCGCGAAGACATGCGCGATGCCGTTGCCCATGGTGCCTGCGCCGAGCACCGCAACGGTCTTGATCGCATAAATGGACATGAAGCCTCCGGATTTAAGAAGGATGTAGAGGAAGTAAAGGAAACATAGGCGGGAGCGAAACGTCAAGCATCGCCAGACCTGGATCCTACGTCAACTTCCGACAGTTCCGCTCGTCGCGCTTTTATGAACGCCGCTTCGCCAACTGGTTCAGCCCCGTGCCTCGCCGATTTTCTTGAGATTTTCGCTGAGACGAAGACGCTCGACGCATACCCCCAGGGACGCGCAGTGACAACGAAGCAGGTGCTGAAATAATGATTTCAACCGCAGCGAGCGCTCGATGGTCCGTTCCGCTTCCTGTATCTTGTGAACCGCCAGTTTTCGCCACCGGGGGCCTACCGGAGAATTGTCCCGCAAGCCGCTGAGAAAGATTTTGATCTCCGCGAGCGTGAAACCCATCTCGCCTGCGAATCGGATGAGCAGTACGCGGTGAATCGCTTCCGCGGGATATCGGCGTTGCCCTCCGCTGCGGTAGGGAGCCGCGAGCAGGCCCATCCGTTCGTAGTAGCGAATGGCCGAGGCGTTCAGGCCGGTGCGCCTAGCAAGTTCGCCAATTTTCATTTTTCCCTCGCCGCCATTTTCCCAAACTTAGGGCTTGACTTAAAGTTGACTTTAACTTTTAGCATGTCGGGGTGGTGAAGGCAAACCACCAGGAGCGAACTCATGAACACGAAACGATTCAGGGCAATCGGCAAGGGCAGCGTCTCAGCAGTCGCGCTGACGCTAGTGCTGACGACCAGCGGCGCGGGTCCTGCGCTGATGCAGGCTTCCGACGCAAAGACGGTTGCGGCGCGACAGACGAGCAACCACAGCAAGTTCTACTGCAACGCAAAAGCTCTGAATCCAGCCGAGCGAGCACAACACCAGCAACTGACCGAAAAACTGATCGCGGCCCGGAAGGAGATCGTTGAGATGCCGCGAGGCTACGAATTTCAGTTCAGTCCGTCGGATGTTTCCGTGGCAGAAGTCTCGGGCTGGGTAATCACCGAAGCAAAATGCTGCCCCTTCTTCGATTTTCACATTGATCTCGAACGCGAAGGCCACCTCGTATGCCTGGGTCTCAGCGGCGAGGAAGGCATCAAAGCCTTCATCCGGACGGAATTTCAAGTGCCCGCGAAATAGCAACGCTACAGGACTTGATTCTGTGCGCCACACGTGCTGCGATGTGGATCAGGATCCAGCGCGTGTTGCAGGTACCGGGCCCTGATTCGAATTCGATCGCGCGAGGCGGGCTACACCGTGACGGCGTTACTCCTGACGATCAGTGTGCTCGTAGGCATCGGGCTCGTTGTGTTTTGGATCGAGCCGCTTGGCGTCTTGAATCTGCTTGAGCGATTCACGCCACAGATCATATATCGAATCCCGACCCACCAACCGCTGGTCGCGCTTTCCTTTGATGATGGGCCGCACCCGGACTTCACGCGCCAAGTCCTGCACATTCTGGAACGGCACAACGCTACAGCAACCTTCTTTCTCATTGGCGATCGGGCGCTCCGCCACCCGGAAGTGCTGGCGGAGATCAAAGCTGCAGGACATGAGGTCGCGAACCACTACTTCTCGGACGGCTCGATTTTAGGTCACTCGCCCACTGAATTTGACGGTTACCTCAAACGGACCGAGGAAGCGATTGGCATCACATCAGGACAGAAACTTTTTCGTCCACCCGGAGGCGTCGCGCGGCCTAGCCAGCTGCGGCTTGCGCGAGCGCACGGTTATCAGTGCGTCCTCGGTTGCGCTTACCCTCATGATCCCATTCACCCGCCCGGGTGGTACATCCGCTGGTTAGTTGAAAAAAATTTGATGCCGGGCACCATCGTGATTCTCCACGACGGTATCTCAAATCCGACGCGGAGCATTCAGGCTCTGCCACACATTCTTGAGGTGGGCGCGCGCAAAGGACTGCGCTTCGTCTCGATCAGTGCTCTGATGGGCGGAGCTGCCAAACCCGTGGATGTGCGCTGACCGGGACCAATGTTTCGATCCGATTATTGCGACCCCGACGCGTCGGCGATTTGGCGGATCATTTCTATCGCGCGTTGCTGTGATGATGGCGTCACGCGAATCCGCAGCCGGCCTGCGATTTCGTCTGTTGCGGAGCCGATGCCAATCCCGCGGAGGCAGGTGATCAGAGTGTCTCGGGCGCTAGCGTCCTGGCCGGCCCAGACTTCGGTGGTCGCGTCGTCGGGATCGAAATCCTCGGGAACGTAATCGGTCGGGACATCGGACAGGTCGTCCTCGTCGTCGTTTGACGGCGAAACCTGCAGCGGTGCATTCGTAGGGCGGGGCGTTTCGTCTGCATCCTCGGGCGCCGTTTCGCGGCGGCGACCCGCTGCTTCCAGCGCCGCGCTAGCCGCGCGGTGATCGCGTGCGTGAGTGAAAATTGCGTAAACCTGCCGAGACCAACCCGGCAATGATCCGACTCTGTCGCCGCGCTCGTGATACGGGATATTGGCCGCGTCGAGCGCTTCGACGATTCCGTCCCGAATCCCCGCGTCCGTTCCGGTCCACAACAGTTCGGGCGTGCCTGAAAGTTCAGGATTGTTGGAATGAACGTCCGTTTCCTCGAGTCGCTCCACGAGCGCGACGTCGCAATCGGAGCAACGCGTGAAACCGGGACGATACTCTGCTTCGCAGTTAGGGCAAAACATGAATTTCCGTTTGCTCCGAAATGCCTTTAGACAGCGTCAAGAGCGGGTGCGACGCCGACGCTACGGCAGCTCGATGGCGAGCGCGACAGCATTGCCGCCGCCGAGGCAGAGGGCGGCTATTCCACGCTTCAAATTGCGACGCTGCAATTCGTAGAGCAGCGTGACCAGCACGCGCGCGCCGGATGCGCCGATGGGATGGCCCAGCGCGACCGCGCCGCCATTTACATTTACTTTTTCGGGGTTTAGTTTCAGGACGCGCGTTACGGCTAACGCCGCCACGGCGAAGGCCTCGTTCAATTCGTATAGGTCCACATCTTTGTCGCGGTCCCAACCGGTTTTCTGCAAAAGTTTGTCGACGGCGTCCACTGGCGCCATCATCACCCACTTAGGCTCGACGCCGCTGACCGCTTGCGCGACGACGCGCGCCATGGGCTGTTTTCCGAAACGCGCCGCATTTTTTTCGCTGGTGACGATCACCGCCGCAGCGCCGTCATTCGTTCCCGGGGCGTTGCCTGCCGTCACGGTGCCGTCTTTCTTGAATGCAGGCTTCAGCTTTGCGAGAATTCCCAGCGACGTATCCTCGCGCGGCGATTCGTCGGTCTTGATCACGACGGGCTCGCCCTTCTTCTGCGGAATTTCCAGCGGCACAATCTGCGCACCAAAGAAGCAAGACTTTATGGCGCGAATCGCTTTCTGATGGCTTTCCAGCGCGAACTGATCCTGCTCCTGGCGCGAAATGCCGTATTTCTCGGCAACCAATTCCCCGGTGACACCCATGTGAAAATCTTCGTACACGTCCCACAGGCCGTCGTTGATCATGGAATCGATCATTTCCTGATTGCCCTGACGGAAGCCGGAACGCGCGCCCTTAAGTAAGTAGGGACAATTGGACATGGACTCCATGCCCCCGGCGACCACCACTTCCGATTCGCCGAGCTGTACCGCTTGCGCCGCGAGTGCCACAGCTTTTAATCCCGAGCCGCAAACTTTGTTGATGGTCATCGCGGCAACGCGCGCGTCGAGACCACCGCGCAGCGCCGCTTGCCGCGCGGGATTCTGTCCCAGGCCCGCTTGCACGACGTTGCCCATGATCGCTTCGTCCACCAGATTCGGCTCGATTCCGGCGCGGCGCACAACTTCGGCAACAACTTTCGCGCCGAGCTCCGTCGCGGAAAGAGGCGAGAGCCCACCCATGAATTTTCCGATGGGCGTGCGCACGGCGCTTAAGATGACGGCTCGTTCCATGGTGACAACTCCTTCAGGCTTTCTCGGTCGGAAACACAATTATAAGCGCCGCGCCGCACGCGGTCAATTTCGCGGCCTTCTGCCGGCTCGCCGCAACCCCGCAGCGCCGATCTTCTACGCAAGGTTCAGCTGCCAGGAAACGCCGTAACGGTCGTTCACCCACGCGAACATTTTGCTGAAGCCGGATTCACCGAGTGGCATCGGCTCGGCGCCTCCCGCTGCCAGCGCGGCGTGCAGCCGGCGAATTTCTTCGTCGGACTCGCACTCAACAAAGAACGAAAATGCCGCCGTGAACGAAAATTCGTGCTTTACGGCGCTATCGACGCACATGACATCCTGGCTTCCAATACGAAAGCTTGCTTCCGCAACCGAACCTTCGACGCCGGGCCCGTTCGGACCATTCACCGCATTCAAGCACGGCACGGATGCGGAAATTAAGCCGGGCACTCCCTTTACAGCGTTCGTGGACGCGGACACTTCGCTGCCGCCGGCGCAATAGCCGCAGCAGCCAGAGAATCGGCTAGCAGGCTGATTTCGCCGAGCACTGGCAGTGGACCTTCGTTCGCGCGGGATGGTTCCTTGCGCGCTTCCGAGTGCACCCAACGCCCGGAGGATCTTCGCCTCATATTCGCCCCTGCAAAAATCTGTTAAGATGGTTCTGAACGAAACCGCATTCATGACTTCCAACCGATCATCGAAAGAATCCTCGGAGCGAACTTCGGAGCCGAGCGCCAGTCCGAACATTGGGCTAAACCCGGGCCAGCGCGCGGCGGTGGAGCACGGCGATGGCCCGCTGCTGGTGGTCGCGGGCGCTGGCACCGGCAAGACGCGCGTGATCGTCGAGCGGATTCGCAATTTGCTGGAGACGAATCCCGAATTGGCCGGCGAAAGCATTCTGGGGCTCACGTTTACAGACAAAGCCGCGGGCCAGATGAAGGGGCGCGTGGTGAAAGCGATCGGCGAACGGGCCGAGGGCGTGTGGCTCAGCACGTTTCACAAATTTTGCTTGGAAAAGATTTTGCAGGCGACGAATCCGGATTCTCAGCCGCTCGATGAAATTGACCACAAGATTCTGCTCCGGCGGCACATCGGCGAACTCGACCTGAAGCATTTCCGCAGGCTGCAAGATCCTGGCGAATTCATCAGCGACTTCGTGAAGTTTTTTTCGCGCTGCCAGGATGAGCTGGTAACGCCTGAAGATTACGAGCGATTCGTGGCAGGCCTGCGGAAGAAACACGAGGCCAGCAAGAAATCGCTGGAATCCGACGCGCTGCAAATCGCGGAGGATGAAGTCGCGCGGCAGGAGGAACTGGCGCGCGTCTATCGAGTGAGCGAACGCCTGCTGCGCGAACGCAACTTGCTGACTTTCGGCGAGCAGTTGATGCATGCCGTGCAGCTGTTGCGCAATAACAAATCGCTGCGGAAACAAATGCACGAGCAGTACCGCTACATTCTGGTGGATGAATTTCAGGACACCAATATCGCGCAGCTGGAGCTGCTGTGGCTGCTGGCCGGCGAACGCCGCAACATCGTTGCGGTGGGTGACGACGACCAGGCGATTTACCGCTTCCGCGGTGCGTCGTTCGGCAGCTTCACGATTTTCCTGAAACGCTTCTGCGGCGTCACCGATGCCAAGCTCGGTCCCGCCACCAAGAAATTCCTGGTTTCCCTTTCGCAGAACTACCGCTCGACGCAGCGCATTCTGCGCGTGGCCGGCGAAGTGATTCAGCACAACGAAAAATCTCCGCTACTCCCGCCCAAGGTGCTGACCACCGACAATCGCGAAGGCGAAAAAATTCGCATCGCCGAATTCGGCACGCCCGAGGAAGAAGCCCATTGGGTCGCTTCCGAAATCGAACGGCTGCACGCGGCGGGCGCCCACTGGCGCCACTTTGCCGTGCTGTATCGCAAACACACGCACCGCGAAAAATTGGTGGACGAGTTGCGCAGGCGCGAAATCCCGTTCGTGATTCGCAAGTTATCAATTCTGTCCAGCACCCTTGTGCGCGATCTGCTCGCGTGGCTGCGCCTGATCGTCGTACCTGGAGACAACGTGGCCTGCGCGCGCGTGTTGGCCGCGCCCTACTGGGGCCTCGAACCGCGCGATCTGGTGCGTTTAGCCGAACGCGCGGAAAAAAATCACCGCCGACCGCTGGGCGACGAACTCGAAACCGCGCAGGGCGAAGCACCATTCAACTCGCGCGGCCACCTCGGCGAGCTGGTGCAGTTCCTGAATCAGCTGCGCCAAAGCGCGAAGCGCGAGACAGCGACGGAAGTGCTGGACGAGTTGATCGCCGCGCTGGCCCTGGCGCCGCTGCCCTCGGATCAGGACCGTTACTACCTCGATCGCTTCGTGGCGTTCGTAAAACAGTGGGAACGCAAGAGCGAAGAAAAGCAGCTGCGCCATTTCATCGAATACCTCGCGTATTTTTACGAGGCGGGCGGCGACATTTCGCTGGAAGAAGAAATCTCCGACGACGCTGTGCAATTGATGACCGTTCATTCCGCCAAGGGCCTGGAATTCCCGCACGTTTTCATCCTGCGCGTTTCCAAGAACGACTTCCCTTCGGGCGTGCGCAAAGTGGTCTTCGAATTTCCGCCGGAACTGATGAAGGAGGAACAACCCAAGTTCGATTTTCAGATGCAGGAAGAGCGGCGGCTTTTCTACGTGGCGCTCACGCGCGCGGAACGCCAGCTGACGCTCTCGACGCTGGTGAACAAGCGCAAGAAGCCTTCGCCGTTTCTCGACGACTTCCTGGCGAATGCAAAAATCAAAACGCTGGACACGCATCAACTCACACCTAAAGTGCTGGTGCCTCCCGCGGTGCAGACCGTCGGACCGGAAGCTAATTCAAGCGATCCGACGCAACTCTTTCCGCCCGGCAGCGAGCCATCCCGAGCGTATTCGCGCGTGGCGCTGTGGGCCAAGGCATTTCATCCGCCGCGCCCCGAACCGTTGCAGTTGAGTGCGTCGGCGATTGACGCCTACGACCGCTGTCCGATGCGCTATATGTTCCAGTACGTGTGGGGCATTCGCGGCGGCGCCCACGCCATGGCCACGTTTGGCAACGTGATGCACCGCACGATCAAGGAATTCGTCGCGGAATGCGGCAAGCGCAAGAAAGTTCCGCTCGAAGAAGCGCTCACAATTTACGATCGCGAGTGGTCGACCGAGGGATTCATCGACGAATATCACGAAGAAGAATATCGCAAGGCAGGACGCGAGCAACTCGAGGCGTTTCACCGCACGTATAGCGGCGCGCCAGCCGACGTGCTGTATCAAGAAAAAACTTTCGAGCTGCCGCTGGAGCACGACGTGGTCGTCACCGGCCGGATGGATCAGGTGAATCGCATCGAAGGCACCCGCGTCGAAATCATTGACTACAAAACCGGCAGGCCGAAGGACGCGAAGGCCGCGGCGAAAGATATGCAGCTGGGAGTGTACGCGCTCGCGGCGGAAGAAGTGCTCGATCTGGATCCGGTGCGCCTCGTGTTTTACAACTTGATGACAAACGAAGGCGTGGCCGCAACGCGCGACGCGAAAGCGCTGCAAGAAACCAAGGAGAAAATCGCGGAAGTGGCGGATCTGATTCGCGCGCGCGAATTTTCCGCAAAGCCGGGATTTGGCTGCGGATTCTGTGATTACAAACCGCTGTGCCCCGCCCACGAACAGCTGATTTCCATTCGGCCGGCACGGGGAATATCCGAAGCGACGGAAAAAGCGGATTCCTCTCCCGCTTCCGCTGCATCGGAATGACATTTTTGTGTCAGGAGTGGCGTTACAAAAAAAACGGGGCGTCGCGATTTCTCGTGACGTCCCGTTTCTCTTTCCGATTGGGCTTCTCTGCCTGACTAAGCCCGGGATGTTCCGCGCATGAATTACTCTGGAACTTTCTCCCCGCGATTCAGCGGCGCCGCAAATCTCGCAGCGCGCTCGATTCGCTTCGTCAATCTATAAAGGCCGCCGACGTTGAAGTCAAGCAGAAAAACTTTTTCGCCGACACGATTTGTAGAACATCGGAACGGTAGCGCGCATTGATGCTCGCCCGGTGATCGCAGGACTTGCGCTTCCGCCTTTCAACGGCGGCTCAGATGCCTAGAGGGAGCGTCGTAGCGCGAGCCGCTACAAACAAAAAACTCGCTTTGCTTCTCCCCGCGCGGCATTCCGAACGCAGCGGTCGCAAATTCTAGTGCAATCCGCTCTGGTAATATCCCTGGCGCGCGGTTACATCCAGGTCCGGACGCCGCACGCGCACTTCGATGCTGTGATAATCCTTGCCGCGGTCGGTATCTTGCGGTTGAAACGTGATGGTGTACTGGTTGCGGGCCTGTTCCGTGACGGAAGCGTAGAGATTTTCGAGGCCGCGGTCCTTCCCCGCATAGAAAGTGTCCCCGCCAGTGGACGTGGCGTATCTCTCCAGCCGCGTGCTTTCCTTCTGGCCGAGCGCGTGACCCACGGAAATGGAATAAACCGAGACATCGGACTTCAACAAGAGCTGCAGGGTCTGGTCCAGCGTGTGTTCGTTGCTGCGAGAGTTATTTCCGTCCGAAATCAGGAAAATAATTTTGCGGCGATCGCGCCCGCGGCTCTGCAGCATCTGGCCCGCCGCGTACACCGCGTCGTCCATGTCCTTGTCCTGCTTCTGCTGCTGCACGCCGAGCGTCGTCGGAGCTCCCGTTTCCAGCGAATGTCCGTTCGACGTTGCGCCAGACGTCAAGGGGCCACCAACGGGCGAGCCCGGATAGTGCGAATGTAGGTCGAGGCGCTTGAGTTGTGTGAACAGCAGATCGTTGTTGAAGGAAAATTCCGAGACCGTGTTGGGAAATTGATCGTAGGTCACGATTGCCACTTCATCGTTGGGCCCGAATCCGCCGGAAATCGCGGTCAAACTTTTCTGCACCTGGTCGGCGGACTTGATCGAGAGGTCGTCATCAATCAGCACGACCGCGGAAAGCGGATAAGGATCGGAGGTAAAGTAAACAATCTGCTGTTCCACGTTGTCGCAGAACACGCGAAATTCGTCGCGCTGCAAATCACCGATCAACTGGGCGTCGCGGTTTTTGACGGTTACGGGAACGATCACCAGGTTCGTGCGGACTTTGAGAATCGAGCGCGTGTCCCCTGGTTGCTTCGGATTCTGAGACTGGGGGGTCCGCGGTGGAGGCGCGGGCTGTGACTGGCCGGTCTGCGGCTGCGGCGTTTGTACCGGCGCACCGGGCTGCGCGGGCGGCGCCAGCTGCCCCGGCTGTACCGGAGGTTTGGATTCCTGCTGCTGCGTCCCCGGGCCACCCGACTGCTGAGCCCACGCAAGGGCGCCGAAAAGTACTACAATACCCAGCGTCGAAATTAATCGCGTCATCAGAGATTCTCGATTCGGCCGAATGTCGCCGTTTTAGAGTTCTGTTTTCATATCGCGCCGGCCGCTTCCGGAAACATCCGCTGGCGCGCTCGGTGCATCGTACCAAACGCAACCGGCTACAGGGAGATTATACAATGCGGCTGACCAGCCTCGCGGCGGGCATTTTTACCTTAGCATTGGCGGGATACGTAGGGGTGACGACCGAAGCGCCCGCCAAGGGTGCCGCGCATCCGATTCCGCACGCGCCACCCGGTCAGCAGAATACAGCGCAAGACCAGGGACCTCTGAAAGTTCAGACGAACGTCGTCAACGTGTTCGCCACGGTGCGCAACAAGCAGCACGGAATCGTCAACGACCTGACCAAGGATGATTTCAAAATCACCGAAGACGGCGTCGATCAGAAAGTAGAATTTTTCTCGCGCGAAGTGAATATGCCCATCACGCTGGGCCTGCTGATTGACACCAGCGCCAGCATGGACCGCATGATTGACGCCGAACAGGACGCCGCGTCGCGTTTCCTGCGCGAGGTGATGCGCCCGAAAGACGAAGCTATGGTGATCACCTTCGACTTCGACGTGGATCTGCTCGCCGATTTCACTCAGGACACATCCGTGCTTTCCAGCGCGATTCGCCGCGCCCGCGTGAACTCCGTGGGCGGAGGGGGCGTGGTGACGCCCGGCACGATTCCGCAAGGGAGCAACGCAGGCGGAACGGATCTGTATGACGCGGTTTATCTGGCGTGCCACGACGAACTCGCCACCGAAGCCGGCCGCAAGGGCGTGATCATTCTGACTGACGCGGAAGATACTGGGAGCAAATTGCGGATGCAGGATGCCATCGAGGCAGCGCAGCGTTCGGACGCCGTAATCCACATCCTCCTGATCTCGGATCGCATGGCAACCTTCGGCACGGGCCCTGGCGTGGCGCACCGCATGGCGGAAGACACCGGCGGGCGCGTGATTGACGTGCACAATGAGAAGTCGCTGGAGAAGGCGTTCGACGAAATTTCGGAGGAGCTGCGTTCGCAGTACGTGCTGGGCTACTATCCGACTAACCTGAAGCGCGACGGGACCTTCCGCAAAATCCAGGTGAGCGTCGCGCGTCCTGATGTGAAAATTTTGGCGCGCAAGGGGTATTACGCGCCGTTCAAGTAAACGAAAGTCTTCGTAGCGGCGGTCCAGCTTTGCGAGACCGCCAGCGGTCCGCGCCGCAACACCGATCGTGCAGCGCAGTGCACCACTACAAGACCCACCGCGCAGTCCTGGTTTGATTGCACGAACACGGCAGGAATATTCCCGGCTTACTTGCCTGATGGCGGCGCAGTGGGCGAAGTCGCGTAATAGCCTTTGCGGGTGCGCACGTTCAGGCCCTTGCGATCGGTCTGCACTTCGATCTTGCGATATTTCCCGGTGGATTGCGGATTCGAAGGCGAATAGGCGATGAAATACTGGCTGCGCAGTTCGGTCCCGATATCCACGAACGACTGCGCCAGATCATCCACCTTATAAGGATAGAACACGCGCCCGCCGCTCTGATCCGCGAACTCCTCCAAGACCTTGTCGCCGCCTTCGACATGCATTTTGCGCGGCTTGTCTCCATCAATAGCCAGCCAGTCGGTATTCGTGCTCACGCAATAAATCGCGGCTTCGGCGCGGATGGCCGCTTCCACGGATTCACTCAAAGCGTGATCGCTTAAGTTGTCGTCGCCGTCGCTGATCACCACCAGCACGCGCCGGACTTCGGGGTTCGGACCCTTGGGCAGAGGAGGATTGGAAAGTTTCTCGGCGGCACGATAAATGGCGTCGTCGAGAGCAGTACCGCCGCCGGCTCGCTGTTTGCGGATCGCGTCGGTGAGCAGCGAGAGATCGCCAGTGAAATCCTGGATCACCTCAGGCTCGTTGTCGAACGTCATCAGGAACGCCTGGTCCTTGTTTCTGCGGATCACGTGCTGTAGAAAATCGTTGGCCGCTTCCTTTTCGAATTCCAAGCGCGGGCGAATGCTGTTGGAGGTATCGAGCAGGATGCCGATGCGTAAAGGCAAGTCCGTGTCGCGTCCGAAGTAGCGAATTTCCTGTGGCGTGCCATCTTCCAGAACTCTGAAATCGGTTTGATCCAGGTCAGTAACAAATTCGCGGCGGCGATCCATCACGGTCGCGACCAGGTGCACCAGGCCCGTGGTGGAAGTGATCGGCGGTGTCGTGGCCTGCGGCGTCGCGGGTTTCGCGGGAGCTTGTTGCGGATTCTGCGCCGGCGCATCGCCGGAGGTGGCAGGCGGAGGTGGCGGCGTTGCCGGCGCAACCTGTTGCGCGCGCGTAGAAACAGCGAAACTCAGCAACAGCACTGCCAGGAACAATACCGAAGGCACGGCAATCGGGTGTGGGGCTTTCACGCGAATCATCATAGGTAATCCCGCAGCGCAACGTCAATCCCGCCGGGCGGCAATTTCGCCATCGCGCCGAGAGCCCTGATGTAAGCCACCAACTCTTGCGGCAGCGGCGCGCGAAATTCCATGCGCTGCCCCGTGCGGGGGTGTTCTAGTGCGATGCACGCAGCGTGCAGGAAGTTGCGTCCGAGCGACGGCAACTGCTCGCGCCCGATCGATTCCTGATGAGGCGCTCCGTACAGCGTATCGCCTACCACGGGCAGCGCCAGCGCGGAAAAATGCACGCGAATCTGGTGCGTGCGTCCGGTGTGCAGATCCGCCTCGATCAACGAGAACGCGCCCAGCCGCAGAAGCAGCCGCCAATCCGTGCGAGCCTCGCGGCCTTCGCTGCGGCGGGCAGTCATGCGCGAGCGGCGGCGCAGATCGCGCGCGACGGGCAATTCGATGCGCCCTTTTTCACCCTTGGCATGTCCATGTAAGAGTGCCAGGTAGGTTTTCTTTACCCTGCGCGCGCGAAATTCTTCCACCAATTTCAAATGAGCGGCGTCGTTGCGCGCGATGATCATTGCTCCAGAGGTGCCCTTGTCCAGACGATGCACAATTCCAGGCCGCAACGGGCGGCCGACGCTGGAAAGCCCATGCTCCACGCCATACCGATGCAGCAGCGCCGCGACGAGCGTGCCCGTATCATCGCCCGCGCCGGGATGGACGATCATTCCAGCAGGCTTATTTACGATGGCGATGTCCTCGTCCTCGTAAAGGATGGTGAGCGGAATATTTTCCGGTTCCACGCCGGGCAGCGGCGGCTCGGGAATTTCCACCGTGATGGTTTCGCCGGATTCCAGATGATGCGAGGGCTTCTTGGCGACACCGCTCACGCGCACGCGACCTTCATCAATCAACGTCTGCACGTGCGTGCGGCTTACGTCCGGAAATTGCGCGGCGAGATAGCGGTCCAGGCGCTGCCCGGCCTGGTCTTCGGCGACCAAGAATTCGTGGTGGCGGAGCGAATCGTCTGGCGCGTCGAAATTGTCGTCGCGATCGCTATCAGAATAATCGTGCATGAAGGGATTCGTTGAATCTGCTTCGCGCGCTACAAGCGGCCACGACTTGCCGCGCTATTGCAGGAAAGCCAATCTTTACGCCAGCAGTGCCCGCGAACGCCCAGGTGCGACCCGCCCCTACAGGTTCGCACACGAGCGGCACTCTAAAGATATCCGCCTAGCGCGGCAGGCGTTCTAATCGCCGGCTTCGGCGCTCGCGGGCGTCACGGGCTGAATCGGCGCTTTCCCCTGCAACCCGCGCCACCACAGGAACGCCCCTGTCAGAATCAACACCAAGCTCACAATCTGCATTAACGAAACGCTGTCGTGAAACATCATGGTGCGCCCCGGATCGCCGCGGAAGAATTCGAGGATGCCGCGTTCGGTGCCATACAAAATCATGTAGGCACCAAAAATCTCGCCGACAAACCGTTGCCGCTTTCCCAACCAGATCAAAAAAAGAAAATTCAGGAATTCCAGAGACGCTTCGTAGAGCTGCGTGGGATGCAGATGAACTCCCAGCGGTGTGCCGGCCAGTTGCTCGGCCAAAGGATTCTTGAAGGTTACGCTCCAAGGCACGGTGGTGGGCTTGCCGTAGCAGCAACCAGCCGCGAAACATCCCAGTCGCCCGATGGCGTGCCCGATGGGCAGCGCGGCGGCGCATGTATCGAGCGTCGGCAGCAGCGGCATTTTCTGAAAATGGGTGTACAGCAGAATGGTCAGCACGCCGCCCACGACGCCGCCGTAAAAAGTGCCGCCCGATTGAAACGTAGCGACGCTGAAAATGTCGCGTGGATTCGCCATGTAATAATCCCACGCGCTCAAAATCAGCCAGATTTTCGCCACCAGCAGCGCCACCAGCACAAAATAAATCCCCATGTTCCACAGCTTGTCGGGATCGATCCCCGCGCGCGGCGCCTGGCGCCGGCCATACCACAAGCTGATCAGCACGCCCGTAGCGACGAGCACTCCGTAGGAATAAATCGGGATGCCGCCAAATGTGAAAAGTATCGGATGCATGCCTATGCCGGCTCCTGATTCGGATGCGCCTGCTCGCGAAAGAGTTCCAGCACCACCAGCGCTGCTCCCAGCACGATCGCGGAATCCGCCAGATTAAATGTGTACCAGTGATGCCCGCCGACGTGAAAATCAATGAAGTCGGTAACGCTGTGCCGCAGGAAACGATCCAGCACGTTTCCCAGCGCCCCACCGAGAATTAGCGCGAGCCCGCACTCACCCAATCGTCCGCCCGCGCGACCCGTCGCCAGCAACCACACCAGCATCGCAATCACGGCCACGGAAAAAGCGATGAGCAGCGGACCTCTCCAGGGATTTTCGGAATCGGCAAACAAACCGAACGCGACGCCAGGATTGCTGGTGTGCACCAGGTTCAACAAGCCGGGAATCACCACGCGCAGCGAACCCACCGCAGTATGTCTTTCCACAGCATGCTTGCTGAGCTGATCCACCGCCAGCGCGCCCAGCGAAATAATTCCCAGCGCGGGCCCACGAAAACGCGAGGCAGCAGCCATCAGGACCGCGAACTCCCGGCAGCGAGGCCGCCATCGCGTTCAATTTCATGCAGCGCGGCAACGCAGCGTTCGCAAAGTGTCGGATAATCCGCGCTTTCTCCCACATGTGTCGAATAATTCCAGCAGCGCTCGCATTTTTTTCCCTGCGCGCGCTCGATGCGAATCTGCAAGCCCTCGATTCCGCACGCAGCCGCGCCCTCTACTTTTCCGTCGGCGATTTCCACTTGCGAGACGATGAACAGGCCCGGCAAATACGCGCCATATTTCCGCAGCAGCCCCGCCAAATCGGCGTCTGCCACGAGCGTTACGCGCGCTTCGAGCCCAGAGCTGATGGTCTTGGCGGCGCGCACGGGCTCCAACGCCTTCAGAACCTCTTCGCGGACCAGCAGCAAGCGATCCCAATTCTTCGCACGAGCATCTTCCAGCACGCGTTCCAGTTCCGCTGCAACCGGGAACGTGGCCATATGCACGCTGACCGGCTCCGATGCAGCGCGCGGCAAATGCTTCCACACTTCTTCCGCAGTGAACACAGTGATCGGCGCCATCAGTCGCAACAAAGTGCTCGCGATGCGATACACGGCAGTCTGCGCCGAACGCCGCCCGCGACTTTTGGGCGCGAACGTGTATAGCCGGTCCTTCAGCACATCGAAATAAAATGAACTGAGGTCCACCGTGCAGAAATCGTGCAACGCGTGATACACGCGATGAAATTCGAAATTGTCGTACCACTCGCGGCACTCGCGCGCCAGAGCTCCGGTGCGCCGGAGCATCCACGCGTCCATTTCCAACAGATCGCCGTGGGCCGCGGAATCGCCCGCCGGATCGAAATCGTAAAGGTTGCTGAGCGCAAAGCGGAACGTGTTGCGGATTTTCCGGTACGCTTCCGCCAGCTGCGTCATCATCGCTTCGGAAATGCGCACGTCCGCCGTGTAATCCTGCGAGACCACCCAAATCCGCAGCAGATCCGCGCCCCACTTCGCGCAGATCTCCGCTGGGTAGATGGCGTTGCCGAGCGACTTAGACATCGGCGAGCCCTTTTCATCCAGCGTCCAGCCGTGTGTCACAATCTCTCGGTACGGCGCACCGCCGCGAGTGCCGATACCCACCAGCAACGAACTCTGGAACCATCCACGATACTGGTCCGGTCCTTCCAAATAAACATCGGCCGGCCAGCGCTGGTTGTCACGCGTCAGCACGGCCAGATGCGTCGAGCCGGATTCGAACCACACGTCGAGAATGTCTGTCTCCTTGCGCCACGTACCGTGGCCACAAGAACACTTCGTTCCCGGCGGCAGCAACTCCTCGGCACTCCGCGTAAACCACACATCCGCGCCTTCGCGCTCGAAAAACGGCAGGACGTGCCGCAGCGCCACTGGGTCCTTCAGCTGCAGCCCGCACGCGTCGCAATAAAAAACAATCAGCGGCACGCCCCAGAATCGCTGCCGCGAAATGCACCAGTCCGGACGCCCCGCGATCATTTCGCGCATGCGTTCGCGGCCCCATGCCGGCAGCCATTTCACTTTTTCGATTTCCTCCAGCGCGCGCGGACGCAGGGCCGGAGCTTTCGGCGCGGGAATCGCGGCCGTCCCGGCATCCATCTGAATGAACCACTGCTCGGTCGCGCGGAAGATCACCGGGTTGTGGCAGCGCCAACAATGCGGGTAGCTATGCGTGATTTTCTTTTCGCCGACAAGCATGTCGCGCTTCTTCAGCAGATCAATGACGATGGGGTTCGCCTCGAACACCGTCTTGCCCTTGTACTCCGGCAAGCCCTCGATGAAGCGGCCGTCGTCGTCCTGCGGCGCGTAGGATTCCAGCCCATATTTCTGCCCAGTCCGGAAATCGTCCGCGCCGTGGCCGGGAGCTGTATGCACGATGCCGCTACCCTGATCGAGCGTCACGTAATCGGCCAGCACGCCGGGAACCTGCATCTCGAGAAATGGATGCTGGAAGAAAACTCCTTCGAGTTTCGCGCCTTGCCACGTCGCGTGCACTGCGTGAACTTCGATGTGCAGCTCCGTTTCCAGCGCATTCACGCGCTCTTTCGCCAGCAACAATTTTCCCGCAGACGTATCCGCCACCACATACTCAAACTCCGGATGAAACGCCAAAGCGCGGTTCGCGGGCAGCGTCCAAGGCGTAGTCGTCCAAATCAGCGCGCTGACGTCGCGATCCAACCCCAGCTCTTTCGCTTTCTCCCCGACAACAACGGGAAACCGAACCCAGATCGAAGGACTGCTGTGATCCTCGTATTCCACTTCGGCTTCAGCCAGCGCCGTGCGATCGAAAATGCACCAGTACACAGGCTTCAGCCCGCGATACACATAACCCTTCTCGTAAAAATCAAGAAAGGCTCCGGCAATCGAAGCCTCATCGCGCGCATCCATCGTCAGGTACGGCCGGTCCCACTGCCCCAAAACTCCCAGACGCTTGAATTCCACCTTGTGCTTCTCAACGAACCCGGCGGCAAACTGCCGGCACATCCGCCGAAATTCCGCCGCCGGAACTTTGCTGGTCTTTCCGCCCAACTCCTTCTCAACTTTCGTCTCGATCGGCAGCCCGTGGCAATCCCAGCCGGGAATATAAGGCGCGCGAAATCCAGACATGGTCTTGGACTTCACGATCATGTCTTTCACAACCTTATTCAGGCCAGTGCCCAAGTGGATTTCGCCCGTGGGATACGGCGGCCCATCGTGCAACACAAAAAGCGGCGCGTCGGCGCGCGATTCCAGAATGCGATAATAGAGGCCCTGCGCCTCCCAGGCCGCCAACTGTTCAGGCTCGCGCTCGGGCAGCTTCGCTTTCATGGGAAAATCTGTCTTCGGAAGATTCAGGGTACTTTTCAGGTCCACAGGTTTAGCCATCTCTAGGGGTTCGGAAGCCTTTCTATCTTGCGAGATAGAGTTGCGCGCGGGGCAGCTGAAACACCTGGCTCCGTGACCCGTAGACCGAAGCACAGTTGTGAGTTGCTGCACAACGAAACTTGCAACTGGTATGTTACAATGGTTTTCGAATGGTGTCAGCCGCGCCCGGCCAGACATCCTTTTCCGTGGGCGCGCGTCTAAGCTTACAGAGGACTGCGGCACGACGCAGCAGGCAGCCAAATGGCAGACCTTACAACGCCAATCAGCGATGCAGGCGGCACCAAGGGAGGACCGACCCTCCAGATCGGCCGCTACAAGTCTCCCGTCGCGGATTCCGAACTGCGGAATTTCTTCTCCAACGTGAGGGATTTCCTCTTCGAACGCCCCGTAAATCTGAAGGGCGCGAAAGCCACCGTATTCAACACTCCCGGATTCGGCGAAAGCATGCGCGACAACCTGAGCGAGTTCTTCCGCTCCGCCCCGCGCGGCCCTGTGAACTCCGACCTGCTGATAAACTGGAATGCCGGGTTTGCGGGCTTCTGGCAGAACCTGCGCGACCTCATTTCGCCGCCGAAACTGGCGCCGCTGAAGACCACCAGCCAGCCCGTGGCTGTGCCGGAGCTCTGGTCCAAGAACACACAATTCACACGCGTGCAGGCATTATCTCTGGCCGTCCACGTAACGATCCTGGTCCTCATTATTGGGCCGCTGCTGCTGGTGCTGCCCTCGCCTTCAACCACGAAAGCCAATTCGCAGGTGGACGTGATGGTCATCTCGCCGTTTTCGCCCAAACTGCCTCCCGGCGCGAAGAAAGCCGGTGGTGGTGGCGGTGGCGGCGCGCATGACCCATTGCCTGCGAGCCGCGGCAAGCTGCCAAAATTCGCGATGACGCAATTCACTCCTCCGAAGGTCGTCACGAACCCGAACGCGCGCTTGGCGATGACGCCAACAGTATTAGGTCCACCGGAATTGAAGCTGCCCAGCCCCAACATGAATAACTGGGGCGACCCGCTTTCGAAAGTTATCAACGACTCAAACGGCCCCGGCAGCGGCAACGGTATCGGCTCCGGCAATGGCACTGGCGTAGGAAGCGGCAGCGGCGGCGGCGTGGGACCAGGAGAAGGCGGCGGCACCGGCGGGGGCACGTTTAATGCGGGCACGGGCGGCTACGGCTATCCAGCCTGCATTTATTGTCCGCAAGCGCAGTATTCCGACGAAGCCGTAAAAGCAAAATATCAAGGCACGGTCACGCTGGTCGCGATCATCACCGCGGACGGCAAAGCCACCGACATCCAGGTTCTGAAGGGCCTCGGCCTCGGCCTCGATGAGAAAGCGATCGAAGCGGTTCGCACTTGGCGATTCCGGCCGGCCGCTGGACCAAATGGCAGGCCCGCACCTGTCCGTCAGACCATCGAAGTAACTTTCCACCTTTACTGATCTCTTTTCGTCCGCAACATTCGTTCGCTTCCAGGCGTTTACCTTCAGGACCATCCCGTATCTGCTAATCCACGCATCTGCTACGATGAGCAGTATGAAAATTTCCTCGAGGATTTCAATCTCCACGGTTTCTCTGCTCGTCCTCATCGCGGGCGTGATCGGAAAAGCTCCGCGCGCGGACGCACAAACCGGCACAGTGCAGTTTGTCGCGCGCGTTACTCCTTCAGGCGGCGAAGACGAACCGGTGCGCACTCTATCCTTCTACTTGCTCAGCAAAAGTTACGCGGATATTCAGAAGGAAGCCGAAGCCGCCACGCCCCCAACGAGCCTGGACAAGTTCATAGAATCGCTAGACGTTTCCAAAGAACTAAAAGCCTGGATGAAGACCAACCATCGTGTAAGCCTCTCGGGCGAAGACTTCATCAAAATGGTCAAAGCCGACGACATCATGAACGTTCCCGAATTCTTCACCTCATACACTGAGCGAAACGTCGGCGACCGCACGGAAGGTTTCCCCACGCCAAAATACAAGCTCGCGGACCGCGCCAAAGACCCGGCGAAATACGACCGTCTGGTGACTCAATACCACGATGCTATCCGCGCGTTCGTGATCGCCGACCCCGACAGCAAGGACGGCCTGGATTTGGGCCTGGAAGCGGTGAACCCCGGCCACAAATGGGACATGGTGAAAACCAAGAACCTCGCCGACTTGGCCCGCGAAACCGCGGACCTGGCGCGCGGAAAATACCTGGTGGCTCGTGCCGAGACGGACATGCAGGGCCAGGGCACGCTACGCGGAATTGCTCCCGGGAATTATTGGCTCGGCACTCTTAATATCGAAGCAGTCGCAGGAGACGCGCGCGAGCGCTGGGACGTGCCCGTAACCGTCCGCGCCGGCCAACCCAGTTACGTCACACTTACCAACATCAACGCCGTGAAATCCCCGCGTTCCGCGACACCGTAAGCGGCACGCACGTATGACGGACGCCGCTGGCATCGCGCAATGGATTCACGACCTCGCCGGTTCGGACGAGCGCGTGAAGATCGAATCCGCCATGAGGCTTTATTTCGCTGGCGTCGGTCTTTGCACGCCGCTACTCAGCCGCTGGGTCTCCGATCCTCATTTTCGCGAACTGACTTTGCCCGGCAGGCCGACTGGCGAGGCGCACGCTCGCTCCCAACCTTCGGCCATCATTGTGGGAATCGCCGTGCGCCCGGAAACGTTCCAGCAAATTCGCGCGGCCAATGATTCTCCGCGGCTGGCAGACGTGCCGCCTGACCAAGACGCCGTGGAATTCGAGCTGCACGTCGACGCTTCGCTCGAATTCGATATTCTCACCACACGTGAGCCAGGCGGCCCGGGCGCGATTTCACGCTACCTGCAAAAGTTCGGTGAAGGCATCCAGCAGATCGAAATTTACGTCCGCGATGTGGATCGCGCAACGGAAATTCTGCGCACGCGATTCGCGCTCCCGCCGCTCTATCCCGCCACCCGCGCGGGTGCCGACGGCACGCGCGTCAATTTCTTCCTCGCCACCACCCCCGACGCGAAAAAAGTTCTGATCGAGCTGGTGGAAGCCGCGCGCTAGACTCTGTCTCGCATCGTCGCAGTCCTAGTAAGACGAGGCTTCAGCCACGACACAACCGAAGTGAAATCCGGGCGGCGTGCCGAGTGTTTGTGGTCCAGCGTGAGTTGGGGTGGTAGGGGCGGGTCTTAGACCCGTCCTTCTTCAACCGCTGAGGTATGGGGTTTGCAGTCAAGACGCTGCTTCACCAGCGCGAGCATCTTGGTCCGCGCAATCGGCATTGGCCAAGGCAATCCATCGAATCGATCGGCGCGATACTTCCTTGTAATCTCGCATTCGTTCGGGCGTGTTACAATTCGCGAATACCCATATATTTCTAGCGAGGAGCAACTCCATGCCATTCGTAAACGAGATTGAAGAGACCGAAGCAGACGGGCATCTGCGCGAGCTTTACGGAAAGATCGAGCAGAAGCTGGGATTTCTGCCGCACTACTTCAAGACGCTGGGAGCCAAGCCCGCCGTTATCGAAGCGCAGTTGCAGATGAGCGACGCCGTGATGGCCGACGGCGCTCTTTCCATGATCGTGAAAGAACAGATCGGCCTCGTGGTCAGCGGCATCAACTCATCCACCTACTGCGTGATGTTTCACATGGAGTTGCTGCGGCGCTTCGGAGTAGATAAAGCCCTGGCGCGGAAACTCACCGCCGATTACGAAAATGCCGCAGTGGATCCCAACGTGAAAGCACTTTTCAGATTTGCCGAAAAATTGACGCGCCATCCAGACGACATCGAAGAATCCGATACCGACGCGCTGAAGAAGGCAGGGTGGGACGATGCTGCCGTGCGCGAAACAGTGCTCACGGTCGCGTATTTCAATTACATCAACCGGGTGTCGCTGGGGCTGGGCTTAGTCACGGACTTCTGAACACGCGAAAGCGGGAAGCTTTCCTAGCGGCGGTCTTCAGACCGCCAGCGATCCGCGGCGCGGCTGCGACGGCACAGGAAATCTGTTCCGCTACTCGCCGCTCTGCTCGATTAGCTTTGCCACCAGCGCGGTCCACCCAGTCTGATGGCTCGCACCCATCCCCGCGCCGGTATCGCCGTTGAAATACTCGTAAAATAAAATCAGGTCACGCCAGTACGGATCATTCTGAAATAATTCCACATCGCCATACACCGCGCGGCGCCCATCCTTCCGCAAAAAGATGTGCGAGAGCCGCCGCGAAACTTCGCGGCCCACGTCCCACAGCGTCATTTGCCGGCCCGATCCCGTGGGACATTCCACCTTGAAGCTTTCGCCGTAGTAGTAATGCACGCGCTGCAGCGATTCAATCATCAGAAAATTGAGCGGAAACCACACCGGCCCGCGCCAATTGGAGTTGCCGCCAAACATATCCCCGGTCGATTCCGCGGGCTCGTAATCAACCGCCTGTGAAGCGCCGTTCACATTCAGAACGAACGGATGATCCTTGTGATACTTGGAAAGCGCGCGCACGCCGTGTGGCGAAAGAAATTCATTTTCATCCAGTAGATATTTGTAGATGCGCTCGAGCTTGTTGCGATTCGCAATGCTCAAAAGCACGCGCGCGCCCTTGTCCGTGCGCTGGGACATATCCACGTGTTCCGCAACGTCCGGATTGTGCGCCAGAAACCATTCCATGCGCTTGACGAACTCGGGCACTCGCGCCAGATCTTCGGGTTCAAACGCCTCCACTGCAAACAACGGGGTCAAGCCTACGATCGACCGCACTTTCATCGGCAAAAGATTGGTCGTACCCAGGTGCAGCACGTCGTAATAAAAACCGTCCTTTTCGTCCCACAGACCGATTCCTTCACCGCCAATGTCGTTCATCGCCTGCGCGATGTAGACAAAGTGCTCGAAGAATTTGCTGGCCACATCCTCATACGCCGGATCGTCGTGCGCCAGTTCCATGGACATCGCCAGCATGTCCAGGCAAAACATCGCCATCCAACTGGTGCCGTCCGACTGCTCGATGAAATTTCCCGGTCCCAGCGGCGATGACCGGTCGAACACGCCGATGTTATCCAGGCCCAGGAAACCGCCTTCAAACACGTTCTTCCCTTCCGGGTCCTTGCGGTTCACCCACCAGGTAAAATTCAGCAGAAGCTTATGAAACATCCGCACCAGAAATTTTCGATCGTGCCGGCCTTCGACCCGTCCCGCGATTTTATAAACGCGCCAGACCGCCCAGGCCAATACCGGCGGATTCACGTCGGAAAAATTCCATTCGTAGGCGGGAACCTGGCCGCTGGGATTCATGTACCACTCGCGATGAAACAGAACCAGCTGGTCCTTCGCGAATTCCGGATCAATCAGCGCCATCGAGACACAATGAAACGCCAGATCCCACGATGCGTACCACGGGTATTCCCAAGTGTCCGGCATGGAAATCACATCGGAATTGTAGAGGTGCGTCCACTCGTGATTGCGGCCATTGTAGCGGTTGGCGTCGGGTTTCGGCTGCGTCGCATCGCCTTCCAGCCAGCGGCGCACATCGTAGTGATAGGCCTGCTTGCACCACAACAGGCCGGCAAACGCCTGCCGCTGGACACGCCGCGCGTCTTCGCTCAGGTCGGGGTCAATCCGTTTTTCGTAGAACTCGTCGCCCTCTTTTTTACGCTGCTCGAAGATCGCCTCGAACGCCGGTCCGAAAAACTCGCTCGCCGGCTTATGACTCTCCGCGACGTTTTCGTCAGTGAGGCGCAGACGAATCGTCCAGCTCTGTCCCGGCGCGATTTCCGAAACAAAGTGCGCCGCAGCCTTTGTTCCAGTCAACGCCGGATTCACTGCATCACGTTCCCGATCGATCAGGTAGCGGTGAAAAGCATCCTTCACATAAGCAGTTTTGCTCTTCTGGCCGAAGAGTCGCTCCATATTCGTTTCGTTGTCGGTAAAGAGCACCTCCGGCGCTCCTTCGATCACCAGCCAGCGCTGGCCGTAATGAAATTCAGTCAGCTCGAACAGCTCGCCGCCCTGAAATCCCGGCACCCGCGCCACTTGCGGCGTGTTGTACGCATCGCCCCAGTCCCAGCGATTGCGAAACCACAGCGAGGGCAACAAATGCAGACGCGCGGCTTGCGGACCGCGATTCCACGCCGTGATCCGCACCGCGATATCTTCGAACGTGAGTTTCGCGTATTCCACGAATACATCGAAATAGCGATTTTCCGCGAAAACTCCGGTATCGATCAGCTCGTACTCCGGCTGGTGGCGCGTGCGTTTGGCGTTTTCTTCGCGCAGCTGGTCATAAGGGTATGCCGCGTGTGGATACTTGTAGAGGAATTGCAGGTACGAACTGGTCGGCGTTGCGTCCAGATAGTAGTAGTACTCTTTGACGTCTTCGCCGTGATTCCCTTCCTTGTTGGTCAGGCCGAACAGGCGTTCTTTCAGGATACGGTCTTTTTCATTCCACAGTCCCAGGCCAAAACAAATATGTTGGTGCCGATCGCAGAAACCGGCGATGCCGTCTTCTCCCCAGCGATAAGCACGGGAGCGTGCATGATCGTGCGGAAAATAATCCCACGCGTCGCCATTGGCGCTGTAATCTTCGCGCACAGTTCCCCATTGCCGCTCTGCTAGGTACGGGCCCCAACGTTTCCAGTGGGCCACGCGGTCAGCGCTGGCCACCAGTCTTTGTTCCTCGGCGGTCAACTTGGATTCCATGCTCATCCCTTGTGGGCAATGTCTGGCATGCTCGTGATTGCGAGTCTCCTCGCAAGCCAACTCGAAGCCGCCAGTTCCAGCTGCGATCAAACCCCCAGAACTCTACCCGCTGCGGCAGTGTATTGGCAAGCGGGCCGCATGCACGCATACTCTGGTACGCATCGCGGCTGGCCACGGACTGCAATCGCCGGCGGCGCAAGTGGAAAAAGACGCGCGCGATTGGGTATTCTCTGTCAGTCCGCGTCTGAATTGAGCTGTGGGATGTGGCAATTTCGAATGGGACGAAAACAATTCACTCGAGCGTAACCACTGAATCTACATCGCGCACTGCAACGCACGCACCCGCAAGCTCGCCGCGCGTGGCCCTTCTACTTGTTGTCGCCGTCGCCGCGACGGCCGTGATCGCGCCCATGTTTTTTCTGGGCAACGCGTCCGGCCACGATTTCCAGTTCCACCTGGCCTCCTGGCTGGATGTCGCAGGCCAATGGCACCAAGGCACTTTCTTTCCGCGCTGGGCTGAATGGGCCAACTGGGGCTACGGAGAGCCGCGCTTCATTTTTTACCCGCCCGGCTCCTGGATGCTCGGCGCGAGTCTCGGTTCCCTGTTGCCGTGGAGGATGGCGCCCGGAGCATTTATCTGGCTAGTACTGCTGCTGGCCGGCTGGTCGATGTGGCGCTTTGCGCGCGAGTGGCTCGCACCGCGCGAAGCCGTGGCCGCCGCAGTCCTCTACGCCGTAAATCCGTATCACCTGATCATCGTCTACTACCGCAGCGACTTCGCCGAACTTCTCGCCAGCGCTCTGCTGCCGCTGGCATTGTGGGGCGCGGTGCGCCTGCTGCGCGAGGGCTGGCGCGGCCTGCAATTTCTGGCCATCCCGTTCGCGTTGATCTGGCTGGCGAACGCGCCTGCCGCGGTGCTGGCCACCTACTCGCTGATGCTCTTGTTTTTCGTAGCGTCCCTTTTGCGGCGCAGCATCAGACCGTTGCTTTTCGGCGGCATTTCCATGGCCGCAGGCTTCGGCCTTGCGGCGTTTTATATTTTCCCCGCGGCGTACGAACAGCGCTGGGTGCAGATTCATCAGGCTCTCGCTGATCTTCTAAGCCCGGACCAAAACTTTCTCTTCACCCGCGCGATTGATCCCGAATTTCTGATCTTCAACTGGAAAGTTTCCGGCGTGGCGATGGGCGTGATGCTTCTAACTGGAATTGCAGCCGTAATTGTGGCGCGCCGTCGCCGCGAGTTTCCAGAACTCTGGTGGATGCTCCTCGCTCTCGGCACCGCTGCCGTATTGCTGATGTTTCCGCCAAGTATGTTTTTGTGGCGCTGGCTGCCCAAACTGGAATTTGTGCAATTCCCTTGGCGCTGGCTCGGCGTGCTGGATTTCGTCTTCGCGTTTTTCCTCGCCGCAGCCATCGGACGCGCCAAGCGCCCGTGGCTCGGCGGCCTCGCGATTGCACTCGCTCTCGCGACGCTGGCCGCCGCCTTGGTGAACGACGGTTGGTGGGATAGCGAAGATATTCCAGTTCTTACCCGGGGCATTCAATCCGGTCGCGGCTACGAAGGCACCGACGAATATCAACCGCTAGGCTGCGATCGCTACGAATTACCGGGCGCCGACCCGCTGGGCGAAATGATCGCCAAACCCGCCCCGCGCGTTCAGCAGTTTGATGAGGAAACGCATCTGTTCAAACCCGCACCTGAAAATCCGGTGCAAGTCGAGCGCTGGACCGCAAACGAAAAACGCTTCGCCGCACATGAGGCCGCCCCGACGACGCTGGCCGTACGCCTGCTAAATTATCCAGGATGGAAAGTTCAGGTTGACGGCGGAACTGTTTCGCCCGACGCAGCTCCAGAAACCGCTCAAATGCTAGTGGCTATTGCAGCAGGCGTCCATCAAGTCGAAGTGCAATTCACAAGCACCTGGGACCGCACAGCGGGAGCCATGATCTCCGCAATTTTCGCAATCCTGCTCGCCGCATACATGTTTTTCATTCGAGGGTCACGCAAGAGAGTCCAATCATCCTCTTCGGCCGAACGATCGAACGTAGGGGCACGGCACGCCGTGCCCGCCTTTGGTAGTCATCGCGGGTCTCCAAATACTCGGTAGGGACGCTGCTTGTGAATCGCCCTGCAGGGCGATTCATCCTGAGATCCCGCTGTGCGGAATCGAAGGGCTGCGCCTGGCTTGCCACAACGTAAACATCGGAATCGCTCCGCGTCGTCGGGTCGCAACCCACTACGACCCGCGGTACAACTCGAATGGCGCCCAATAGAATGGCCGCCGATAAACGCCGCCAGAGTGCAAAAGCGCCAATTTCGCGTCGCGCAAAGCCGCATCTGGCGCCGCACCCTTGCCGATTTCGGAATACAAATGATCCATCAACTGCGGCGTCGAATTATCATTCACCTCCCACAACGCCGCAATCACCCCATGCGCCCCGGCGCGCAAAAATGCCCAAGACAACCCGACCAATCCCTCCCCCGAATAGGTACGCACGCCCTCGCCGTGGCAAGCAGAAATCGTCACCAAATCCGCATGCAAAGGGTGCTGAATAATGTCCCGCGCGTAGAGCTTGTAGTCGTCACCTTGCCTGGAGAGAATCACGGCCGAATCCAGCGGACTGGTGCGGCTGGCCGTCCCGTGTGCCACAAAATGAATGTGGGAAAAGCTGGCGGGCTCGCTCTTCAAATACGAATCAGGCGTCGCCTCTGCACCCGAAAAAACCGTGCGCTCAGCCGCCGGAAAATAATTCTCGATCTGGGACATTTCCGCCGCCGCCTGCGGCAATTTCGGAAATTCCGCGTCCGACGATACCGGATCCCCCACGAGCAAAAGTTTCTTGGCAGCCGTCGCATGCCGCGAAGCCCCAGCCGCGAGCAACGTCAAAGAATTGGCGTACGAAACATCCACATCCTCAATCCAATAATGCAATTGCGGCGAAGGGGCCAGCAAAGTCTCAAAATTCAATCCATACAGGCTGCCATCCGGCAATATTGTGACCCGGGCCCCCTGCGGAATCATTTTCGCAGCCGGCGCCACCAGCAAATCATAAAGCTTCCGCCCGGCCGCATTCTGCGTCTCCAGCACGTCGCGCGACCCGAGCAGCGCCTGCCGGTAAGCCTGCACCAACGGATCAATCTCCGCCGCCGTCGGCAGCGTAAAAAGCTCCACCCGCCCCGGCGTGATCACCCACAAATACGAATGGTCCTCCCCAAGCCAATAAGAAAGAATCGTCGTATTCAGTTGCTGCGCCGTTTGTTGCGGATTGAAATTAGCAATTGGGAAGGCAACGGATATTGAGTTTAGTCCAAGCCCTTCGGCCAACGTTCGCGCCCGGCTGACTTCGGCCACTTGCAGAGCTTGACCTACACCGCCGCGTGCGGCCAGGAAGTCAATGTAATCATCGTACCGCCCGATAACGCTCGAAAGGAACGACAAACGGAACCCTTCGTGCGTGATCGACGATCGGGCAGCCTCGATTGTCGCGAGCGATTTTCTGAAGCTTGCATCTGCGTACGCGGGGCGGCCCTGGGCCGAGTACGTGACTGCAAGGCCGACCTCAGACTGCGATCGTAAGTAACTGTCTGCGGATTGATCTGCGATCAACCGACGGAAATCAGACTCCGCGAGCGCAAAATTCTTATCGTCGTACGCGATGTACCCGTCGGTAATTAGCGAGTACAGCTGGGATGTGTGATCTCCCCCAGCGCGCGCCAGGACAACCGCTTCCCGATTGTATTCCTTAGCTTCGCTGCTCTTTCCCTCATGGCGGTTCGCGTTCGCAAGGCTGTACAAACAGACTGCAGCCGCGGCTTTATTGTCCATTTGCGTTGCCAACCGCAAAGCCTCCTTGTAATCGTGTTCGGCCGCAGAATAAGATCGCTGGGCGATCTCCACCGCGCCAATATTCTGCGTCCAAGTCATCTCGTCTTTGGTTCCGCTCAAGCGGTGCGCAGCCTCTTTTGCCTGCTGCAGAAGTAACAGCGCGTTGTCCAGATCCCCCATCTTGTAATAATTCCATCCCTCGTTTCCCAGCACTTTCTCAATCGCGATTCGGGCGCTGAGAGATCGGCCCAGGTTTAATGCCTCGGTGTCCCAGTCGATCGATTTATCGTAGTGTTCTTCCTCCATAGATACCCATCCAAGGCTGCCCAGCGACTTCAACGTCAGGAACGCCTGTTTGTTTGCTCGTGCGAATCTGAGGGACTGCAGGTAGGCATTTTCTGCGGCAGTTAAATCTCCGCGCGCAAAGAATAGGTTTCCACGGGCTAGCAGAAGCTCGCCCATGAGGTCGGGTTGGAACAGTCTTGAGAGCCGCTCGGCCTCGCCGAAATGCTGTTCGGCTTCGTCAAATTTCTGTAGCGAACATTCCGCAAGCCCCAGAATGATTTCCCGTCGAACAGCTATATCTGACGTGCCGAGTTCAGGAGCATATTGCGTTTGAATGAGCTGAACCGCGTCCGCACTCAGACCGCGCCAGACTAAGACTTCGGCCTCGAGCACGCGGAAACGCCAAGCCCATTCCGGGCTGCGCTCCGAAAGCTGCTTGTAAGCCGCGTCGGATTCCTGAGACGCGGCGATTAGATCACCTTGCTGGAACTTAGCTTCGGCCTCCCTGTAGGAAGCCTCTTGCTGCGACAATTTGGGATGGCGTTGGCAACTCGACACCCCGGAGAGCGCACTCAACAAAAACAAACTGATTACGGGAATCCAGCGCCGCCGCCCCCACCGCCCGGACCGCTTACTATCATGGTGGTCGGGCATCCCAAGTCCAACCGAAGCATGGTAACTTCGCGCTCGTTCTTCTTCAGGATCACTTCGCCAAGATAAATCTTGCCGAATTGCGGCACCACGATGACGTTTCCGTAGACGCGCAGTTCCGGGCAGGGCGTCTTGATGTCTTTTACCAACGAACAAAGTACGATCCCCTTCGACTCCGGGAACTTATCTCCCGCGAACCAGTTATACCGTTCGCGCAGGAATTCCGGTACCTCGAACTTAGGCTTGCCCCACAGGAACAGAGCCTGCATGGCTTCCCGGACCTGTTGGTTCCCCTCGTAGGCATCCTTGAAAGAGGTGAACGTGCCGAACCGGTTGAATAAATTGTTGTCGAGTTCCGCGTGAATCGGGCAACCCGCAATTCGCAGATTCTCGAAGTGGCTGCCGATGGGTGTAATCGTCGGTTCCGGGTCATCGAGGCGCTGCTTGGAGGCGACGTGCGCGACGATGCGATCCGCCGTAACCATGTCGAGGATGTTTAGGCCCTCGATCGTAGCAGACGCCAGCGTGTTGTAAGTTCCGTCTTCTTCATCCAGGCTCCCAGAAACCATGGTGTGGGCCGCCCGGTACGAGATCGTTTCGTTTAGCCGGTAATTCTCCGCGCGCGACACTTCGAAGCCGCCGGTCGTCGGCAGCGACGCGCCCGCGTGTACGTCCAGGACATGCTGGAACGGCCGATCAATTCTCCCTCCCAAGCCGTAACCGTGCGCGTTATAGAGATATATCTTCTTGATGGGGTCCGTTGCCATCGGATTTGCCCTCCTGCATCAGTGTTGGATTATTACTTCGAAACTGCGAGTGTGAATGGGTAGCGTACTACTTCGGTCCCACCGCTGACCGCGCTGTCCTGCGTCCCGAGGCCACGTACAACCAGCATATGCTTTCCAGTTCCCAAACTTGAAGAAGGAATCAGAAGCTGCACGGCATTCTTAGCCTGTTCGCCGGAAATGTTCAAGGCAAATTCCGCCTTGCCCGCAGAGTCCTCGAACACGCAGCTATACGAGGAGTAATGTCCATCCGGAGGAATATCAAAATACAAACTAAAAGGTTGCCCTGGCGCAACGGACACCGTCAACGGTTCCCCGCCACGCGAATCCGCCGTGATTAGTGAAAATGACGCCAGCGTTTGCGGCGCGGCAAACGCGAGCGCGCCAACAGGCCGCGTGCCGGTGCCCTGCAAACGCGGAATCACCAAAAAAGTTTGATACGCCACCAACAGCAACAGCGCGGCAAACACCGGCACCGCAAAGCTCGGCCGCAAGAACGCGCCAAACCAACCACTCGCAGCCGGCCGCTGCGGCAGAGCCACCGGCAGACGGACGGGCGGCATAGTGGGCTCGGATCCCATAGCCGCCCGGCTATTCTCAACGAACGCCGCCGCCAGGTTCAACTCTTCCGCACATTCTACGCAGCCGAAGAAGTGTTCCTCGTATTGTTCGCGGAGGTCCCTCGGCAGTTCCCCGAGTACGTACCGCTCAGCGGCTTTCAATTGGATAGCTTGTGTGTGTTCCATGTATTCCGTCCTACTGGTAGTGACGGCAGACCCCAAATCGTTTCATCCCGTTCCCTATTGTTTCGCGGGACGCGCCCCCTCCGCTCCACTCTTCTCATAGAAAACGCGGAAGTTGTGCTTCGCGCGATGCAGCAACACCCTCAGATAGTCGCGATCGACGCCAAATTCCCTGCAAATCTGGTCTTTCTCCTTTTCTTCCAGGAAGACAGCGCGCAGTAATTGCCGGTCCCGTTCGGGAAGCTGGTCAAGTACCTTCCTTACCTGCTCCCGGGTCTCCTTGCTCACCAGCAACCCGTCCAAATCGATTACGTGATCAATAGGCTCGGGCGTATCGTCATCCAGCTGCATGCCATGATCCGATGACCGGTAAAATTCCTGCAACACATTGTTACAAACAGAGTTAACGAACGCCCCAAGCCTCTCCGGCTGCCGGATTCCCGTTTCAGAGCTCATCGCCTTGAATACCCTCAAAAAAGTCTCCTGCGCGATGTCCTCTACAGCCTGCGAACCCCGCAGTCGCGATCTTAATTTGATTACCAGCAGTTTGCGAAAGTAGGCGACGAAGTGCTGCTCCGTCGGGAAATCCCGTTCCCGGAGACGTTTAAGGTAGGCCTCGTCAAAGGAGAAAAATTCCACACGCCCCCCGAAGGGTAGCGAGTATATCCCGCCGCAGACGAGCAGCGCAATCGAACCCCTGCCCAGAACTACTGGAGCTAAGAACCGCCGCCATCGTCTTTCTTGCTCAATTTACTTGCGTTGCGGCCGCGACAAAATATTTCGTGCGCAAGTGAAACGATTCATCGCGCGAGCGCACTACCTATGCGTACTTGTACTGAGATTGGATTGGTGAATCAGATGGCCCAATCCATGCGATGGCGAAAGCCGATGTCCCATCCCCCGGGCGCGCCCCGGCCCTGACGGTCAGGGAACCCCACCGGGGTGCGCCTCCCCCCATCTGCGCCCGTGCGAATACGGGCGGAAGCGAGGATTTTTTGAAATGAGTTCACATGCGTATTTGGAATTGGACGCGCCGGCGAAAGGTGTTGGCAACCTTGACCCTCGTCTCGCGCGTCTGTTCTTGGGATCTAGTCACGATAGGGAGACCGCAAACTTGAACGCACGGGCCGTCGAGTTCGTTGCCAAGCCAGGAAGAGAACAGCATCTGCGAGATTGCATGCGCCGCGAGGTCGCCGAACTCCTAAAGCGGCAATCCGGCTTCGCAGGCATCTTCGTGCTGACGTCGCACAAAGAGCCACGCCTGATTCGCGTCCTCAGCCTGTGGGACACCGCGCCGCAGGCGACGGAAAATCATTGGGAGGATTCAGCGGCGGTGCGCAAACTCGTTGCCGCGCTGATTGATGTCCGTGTGAAGGTTCACACCTACGAAGCGGAACTGCCTGAGTCCGCTGAGACGACTCCACGCACCAGGGAGCTGTCCGATGCACGCATGTGCTGACAAGAAACGGAAACGCCGAATGGTTCAACCGCGTGTGTGGCATCACCCACGCGCAATTCGAGGCCTTGGGACCCATGAACTTGATGAACGAAGATACGCAGCAATTCCCGGATGAAAAACAAACTTCTGAGTCGCAACAAGATCAGCCGTCGTTAGCGCAGAAACTCGCCCGCTGTGACACGGGAAATTGCGGGCGCCCGGCGATGTCCTCGCTCGAACTGAAACAATTATGCGTGGATCATTTCATCGCGCGCTGTTACGAACGTTTGAACGAATGCAACGCGAACCGTTTCAGCGATCCCGGCGAAGCCGCTTCCGTTTCGATCGACCGCTTCCTGCATTCCTGCGCCCAGCAAGCCGCCGGCCTGGTTCATCCCATGCGCGGCCTGGACAATTTGGAAAGGGCCCGCCTGTTCGACATTCTCCTCTGGGCCTCCGAACTCGCTGCCAAAAGAGGCATCGCGTGCCCGGCCAGAAAGTCAGCTCAATCCAGCGGCTCATAGCATGCGCTGCACCGATATCGCGCGCCACGGTACCTCGCCGCCTGACCGCGAAGGACTGCTAGCAGCAGCGGCGAATTCAAGAGGGCCCCAAACCCTGAAAATTCTTGCTTCGTCTTGATTGGAATGATGCGGATCTTCGTTTACACCTCCTCGGTACATGCGCGCCTCGGATGATGTAGAATCTGCTGCGCTGCGAACGACCTGCACGCGCGGAAGACTGCGTGATTTCCAGCAGAAGCGTGCACGGCGAATGATCCTGCGCGGAATCGATACAGTGTCGAGTTCCAGGTGCGGCTGAATCGCCGTTGCCAGCTGCAAGCGAATCGGGAGGAATCCAGTGAAATCACGTCGCGTCTCCGCGGGTTTGCTGTTTACGCTGCCCCTCGTCGCAATCGCTCTGCTCTACGGTCACAAGATCGTAGCAACCGCACACGCGCGCACGCAGTCGCCAACTTCCGCACAATCCGCCCTAGCGCCGCCCCAACAGCTCAGCCCCGAAGGCCAAGCCGCGTTGCGCGCCGCAATCGATTCCGGCAATCTTGCGCAACTGCGCTGGCCCGATTTCAGCGACTATCGCAAGCTCGTAGCCGAATTCTACGACTCGTACGGTAATTCGCTGCCCTGGGTCCGCGGCATGCAACTCAGCGCACAGGCGCAACAGGCGATCGCTGTCCTGCTGCAAGCCGACCAGGAGGGATTGTCGGCCGAGGATTACGATGGCTCGCGTTGGGCAGACCGTCTCGCGAAACTCAAACCCACTGCGTCACAACCTTCCGAAGCGGACGCACTGCAATTCGACGTCGCGCTCACCGTCTGCGTCATGAGATACATCTCGGACCTCCACATCGGAAAGGTGAATCCCAAGCACTTTGATTTTGGTTTCGACATCCGGTCCAAGAAATACGATTTGCCGCAGTTCGTGAAAGCAGACGTGGTGGACGCGCCGAATGTTGCCGCGGCCCTGGCTCAAGTCGAGCCACCCTACCCAGGCTACCAGCGCACGATCCAGGCGCTGCACACCTATTTGGCTTACGCGAAGGAATACAACGGGCCGCAACTTCCCGCCATTCAGAAAACGATCGCCCCGGGAGATTCCTATGCCGGCGTGCCGCAGCTGATCGCCTTGCTCCGCGTGGTCGGCGATCTACCGGCTGATGCCAGCGCGCCAGCCGACAGCGCCGTGTATCAGGGTCCGCTGGTCGACGCGGTGAAACACTTTCAGGCCCGGTTCGGCCGCACCGCAGATGGACGAATCACCGCACAGACGCTGGCCGATTTAAATGTGCCGCTCAGCACTCGCATACGCCAGATGCAGCTAACTCTCGAACGCTGGCGCTGGCTACCGCTCGGCCTGCACGCCGCGCCGGTCGTCGCAAACATTCCGGAATTTCGCCTGCGCGCCTACGATGAAAACTTCAAGGTCGCTCTCACCATGAACGTGGTCGTCGGCAAAGCGTATGACCACAACACGCCGGTGTTTGAGGACAGCATGCAGTACGTGATATTCCGGCCCTATTGGAACGTTCCATATTCCATCGCCAAATCCGAATACCTTCCCAAGGTCGCGCGCGATCCGAACTATCTCTCCGCGAAGGGATTTGAAGTCGTCAACAGCAAGCAGGAGGTCGTCGCGTCCGGGCCTGTAACTGGCGATGTGCTGCAGCAGCTCCGCTCCGGAAAACTTTTTATCCGGCAAGCGCCCGGACCGAAGAATGCCCTGGGACTTGTGAAATTCATTTTTCCGAATGACTACAGCGTCTACATGCACGATACGCCCGCGCAGGAATTCTTCGCAAAGAGTCGGCGGGATTTCAGTCACGGCTGCATTCGCCTCGAAAAGCCCGCCGATCTGGCCGTCTGGGTGCTTCGCGATAATCCAGGATGGAACGCCGATCGCGTCCGCGCGGCGTTGAATGGAAGCCCCAACCAGCAAGTAAACCTGACGCGTCCGATTCCCGTGTTGATCGTCTACGCCACCGTAATCGTCACCGAGGATGGCACCGTACATTTTTACGATGACATCTATGGGCACGACGCCGCGCTAGAAAAAGTTCTCGCCAAGGGTTACCCGTATCCCGGTTAGTTGCCGGTGATCAGGCGCGCAGGACAATCGAAGCACCACTGACGTACCCGGCCGGTATCTACGTGGATGAAATCAGAATTCGGGTAGTAGCCCACGCCGCCGCGACGCAGTGCCAGCGCCGCCCGCCGCAAAGTCAGCGTGTCAACTCCCGGCATGCGCAGGTCAATCGCTTCCGCCTGAATGTGTAGGCTGTTCTTCGCGACTCCAGTGGTGTGAGCGCGCAGCGATTCGTTCGTGGAAGGAGTGCGGTAGCCGCACACGATATCGATCTCGCCATGGGGATGCCCCACGGACGCCGTGAGATCCGCCAGAATGTCGTACAAGCGCGGATCGAAATGCCGAACGTCGCCCGTATTATGGTCGCGTAAGAAATAATCCAGCCTGGCGAGCGCCCCGGGAATGTATTCTTCCCCGCGCCGGAACACAATTTCCAGCCGTTCGCCCGTGTGCGTGTTGTAGAGCCGCAGCACGTGTTCTTGCCCTTGCTCTGAGGTTTCGACCCGCTCCTGCCCACGCGCTCCGCCCGGCACGACCAAGCTTAGGGTCGCAACCGCCAGCAACAAACTCCGTACTATCTTGCCAAATGGCCGCATCTCTTCCCTCTGCATCTAATTTTAACATAAGCAAGCACCACGCCCGGTCGGACCGGCTCAAAAAGTCAAGGGTATTGCGCGATCCAGTGAACTTACGGCATCGCTGGCGCAGCAGGAGCGAATTCCATAACGTCCCTTGGCATCGAAGATGGCTCCGCAGCGTTTAGTCCGCCGCTCGCCCCGCCGCGCGCAAGCACAATCGCTGCAATCTCTGCGCCAGCCGTCCTCGATTCACGCGCTTCTCGCTGGTCGGTGCATGATCCACCACGCTGTGCCGCATCGGCGCCAATTTTATAAATTCTCGATGGGCGAAACATCGAGATACTTTACGAGCAAAACGTCGTTGCCCTTCTGGTCGTAAATCAGTTCATCAACCAGCTTTTGCGCGAGCAATACGCCGTAGCCACCCGGACGCAGCCCTTTCGCTTCTCGATATGCAACGTGCCGAGCCGGATCTCCCTCCGGATTGGCAACGGCAGCATGATCGATTTCGTCCAGAGTAAACCCTTCACCGGGATCTTTCACGCGGCACATCACCATGTGCTTGGCTCGCACGTAGGAGATTTCCACATACTGGTCGGTACGAAAGCGCCCTCCGTGCTCGATCGCGTTCATCAGGATTTCACGGAAAGCCATTGCCACGGCGTCGGCTTCGGCTTCTGGCAGGTCAGCAATCTCGTGCATGAATTGCAGCAGCCGCTCCGCGGTCTTCATATCGCAACTAGCCGCAAGTCGAATCCAGTCCGGCGTCGCCGACAAAACCTCGATACCGTCGTCCCAGCACGGTCCGTCAGCGGCGGCATGCACCATGTCGGCGAGTGCGGAGAGCGAGAACGGCCTTGAAAAATAACTGAACGCGTGTTCGCGCATCGCAGCGATAATTTCCGTCGGCGTACTTTCCTCCGCGAGAATGATCAACCGCGTGTGCGGGCGCATACGGCGAATCCTGCGCAGCAGCTCGACATCTTCCTTGCCGGGTGTCTTCTCGCTCGTGAGGATCAAATCGAAATGCGCAGCCTGTGCCAGAACCAGCGCTGCCTTGTTGTCAGGCGCATGCCGCACACTCCACAGCAGTGGATCAAGAATGTTAACCAGCATCGCGCGAACTTCCGGGTCCGCATCGATAAAAAGCGCTTTTTTCGTCTCTGCCGACTCGCTCGTACGCTGTGGAGAGGAGCTCATGATTCCTCCTGGATCGCGGACATCTTGAGCCGAACCCGCTGGTGTGATGTCTAGGATGCCGAACAGTTGCGCGGAGTACAACCGTTTTTGATCAAGCGAACGCTAACGGAGCGATCGACAGAATCGAATCTTCCACTGAAATTGGATTCAGCCATCGCGCCGCGAGGCGCGTCCGGTATTAGAACCTCAAATGTCGCGTAACCCGAGAAGTGAATCCTCACGTAAAATGCGCTGCGCGATTTACACCTGCTGAAAAGTTGGCTGGGAGGCCTGGACTCGAACCAGGATAATCAGATCCAGAATCTGATGTACTGCCAATTGTACGACCTCCCAGCCGAGAGGGAGACAACAAAAAAGGGTCGCTCGCACGACCCTAATCTACTTTACTGGCCGAAGCGAAGTTCGTCAACCACCTCAATCGCGCCCGCACAAAACGCCAGCTTGCTCCGCAGTCAACCATTAAGTTAGGCTCTCCCATTGTGGCGCCTGAAACCGAATCTGAAATTCGCGTCGGCACGTCCGCATTCACTGCGGCAGGCTGGGAAGGCACGTTCTACCCCGCCGGAATGCAGCCGCGCGATTTTCTCACCTACTACGCCACTAAATTCAACACCGTCGAAGTGGACAGTACCTTCTACCGCACGCCCGCCCGCTCCACCATCACCGGATGGGCCAACAAAACCCCGCCCGGTTTCGTCTTCGCGCTGAAAATCCCCCAGGTCATCACCCACGAAAAGTGCCTCGAGGATTGCGATGAAGAATTCAAGACTTTCATAGACACCGCCGAAGGCCTGGGGAAAGAAAAGCTAGGCCCCATGCTTCTGCAGTTTCCCTACTTCAATCGCGCCAAGTTCAAAACTGGAGCAGAGTTTCTCGCGCGCCTGCGTCCCTTCTTGAAGAAACTCCCGAAAGGTCATCAGTTCGCGCTTGAAATCCGCAATAAGAATTGGCTCGATGAAAAGTTCACGGAAATCTTGCGCGAACACAACGTCGCGCTGGCTGTTATCGATCAAGCCTGGATGCCGGGCATCACGGAACTGACCAGCCGACTCGATCCCATCACCTCCAACTTTACGTATGTCCGCTGGCTCGGCGATCGCAAAGGGATCGAAGAGCAAACCAAAGTGTGGAGCAAGACCATCGTTGACCGCCGCGCCGCGTTGTCCCGCTGGGTGGACTACTGTTACCAAACCACGCGACGCGGCATCAAAGTCTACGCCTACGCGAATAATCACTACGCCGGCCATGCTCCCGCCACCGTCGCGTTGTTCCTGGAGCTATGGGAAAAGCAGAAGAAAAGTTCCTGACGCCGCCTGCACTCATGGCCGCGACTTGAGTAATATAGTGAAAGAATGAACGAGCTCTTCAAACAAGCAATGTCGCTTTCCCTGCTGGGCAAGTGCATCGCCGCGATTGTCGGCATCCTGCTGATTCATGCCGGCTTTCGTGCGCTCGAACAAACTCTGCCCCGCCACTTTGGCCGCGTTGATGAACGCTATCGAGTGCGCAAGTTCGTCGTCTTTTCCGGATACATAGCGATTCTTCTTTTCGTCTCCATCCTCTTTGAAGATCGCCTGGGCCGCCTCAGCTTTGCCCTCGGTGTGGCCGGCGCTGGCGTGGCGGTCGCTCTGCAAGATGTGTTGTCCAGTATTGCGGGCGCGTTCTCCATCGGATTTTCGAAGCTCTACACGGTCGGAGACAGAGTTCAGATCGGCGATACCCGCGGCGACGTGATTGATATCAGTCTGCTGCGCACCACCTTGATGGAAGTCGGCAGCTGGGTCGGCCGCGACCTGTACAGCGGCCGCATCGTGCGTATTCCCAATAGCGCCGTCTTGAAAGGTTCGGTTTTCAACTACTCTCAAGGATTCCGCTTCATTTGGGACCAGATTAAAGTCGTGCTTACCATTACCAGCGATCCGGCCCTGGCCAGGGCCATGCTGCTGCGCGTAGCCAAAGAGGTGATTGGCGAGTACCTGGTCGAGGCGCAAAACTCCTGGAACGCGGTGAGTGAAGACTATCGCACCGAAAACCCTCCCATCGAGCCGGTCGTCGCACTCGCGGTGAATGCCGCCTCTTTGGAGTTTACCGTCAACTACGTGGTGGACTACACGCAGCGCACCACGATGCTGGATCGCCTGTTCACGAAGATTGTCGATGAAGTCGCGAATAGCAACGGCCGCCTCGCATGGGCGTCGTCAGGAGTCACCGTAATCAACCAGCCGCCGGCGCTCGATCCGACGATGACCGGCCCGTCACCAGCCCTCCCCAGCGCCCGCCGCGCTAGCGAATCCCGCTAAGCGCTGCGCGAACAAATTCCGATTCGCGGCCCTCCGACTCCCTGCTATGGTTTCGCCTCAGCAATATTCCGGACGTGAATCATATCCGAACGCCCATCCAAAACGCCGGTAACCACTACATCCTTCCCAAAGTATTTCTGCGCCTGCGCTTGGTCGTCCAGGTGGTACCACGCTTCATTGACATCGTCGCGCAGAATGAATCGGTCACCATTCTGCGAAACAATTTTGCCCGTAAACGTGGCGACCGAAGTTTCATCGCCAGGCTGTCGATGCAGAAACACAGGCGCTGCAATAGAAGCTCGGAGTTGATTCGATAGCCCGCCCGCAATCAATAAAGCGGCGCCAGAAAGGACCAAGAGCGTGCGGCGTAAAACTGAAGTTTTAGGCACAACCCACCTCGCAAAGAAATTGGGCTGGCGAACCAAATCATAGTAGCCGCAACAAAAATCTCCCCTCGGGTATTCCCTGTAAATGAGGGCCGAGCAGGACTGTACGGCATAAAGTCAGGAAAAATGGAAGTTGGAAAGCGCTGCAAAAGTTCGCAGGGAAAAATTGGAAGCCGCTGGATAAAAACGCGTGCCTTCGCTCCTGGCTGGAGCGTGTTAGACGGCTTGCGTCCTCACGAATTTTCCAGGAGAGCGAAGTCGATATCTACGGCAGCGCGGAAGGCGCGAGGCCTGCTTGCCGAGCGGCGTCTTCATTCTCGCCCAGCGCGTTCTGCAGCTGGTTGGCGCGCTCATCGAGGCTTTGCATCCGGTTGGTGGTAAGGTTGCCGCCCCATTGCGGCGTGGGCGGCAGCAGCACAATCCCCTGCGCCGCCGCTTGGCTGGACATGTCCGCCAGTTGGTTCTGCACTCCGTCAAGCTTGCCGATCAGCTCACTCTGTCGTTCCAGCAAGGCCGCTCGTTCCTGTCCCGCGCTAAGCGGCTTGCGCGCGGCCTGCAGAACCTCGGATGGGTCCTGAATCACCGCGGGCGGCATGCCATTTTGCGCCGCGGCATCCTGCAGGTCGCTGATCTGCTGCTCGATTTCCTGCCTACGCGCCGCGAGCTGCTGGATCGCGTTATCCGTGGTAATGCCTTCGCACGGAGCGCCGAATTGCAGACCGACGGTCACGCCGGCATCCGACCCAGTCTCGCGAAAATCGCGCAAGCTTGCTTGCCTCGCGCTGATGCTCTCCAGTTCCGCGTACAGCGATTCGACCTGCCCCGCGTACCACACCGGATTATTTTCGCGGCTCGGCGGCGCGCTGGCAACGCCCCCCGCGCTCACAGCGCTGGAAACTGCCGCTGGCCGTCGCGCCACCGGCACCGTGTAAGCGCTCGCCGGATAACTCTGCGAGTCGCTCGCCGACGCTTGCGCCTTCGGCCACATCTGGTCAATATCGTCATTGGTGTACACTTTCTTTTCGCGGTCCGGCCGAGCGGCCTTGGCAGCGGGTGCAGTCGGCGCGGTAGGCAGCGCGCTGGACGCCGTCGCGCCAGACGGCGCCGCAGGCTTGTCGTCGCCCGATGCAAATGCCGGCGCTGCGATTACGCAAGAAAGAGCCGCGGCGAGAACTGCCGGGAAAAGCGAAACTGCACGAATCGAGCTGCGCATGGACGTACCTCCGTCCCTCAGAGCCGGAAGTATCGCACGCACCCCGAACAGATGTAAATAAGGTCTTATCCCCAGCTCGGCCCTGGGACGGACGTGCAGCAATTTTCGATCTTACAGCAACAACCACAAAGGGAGCCCCATGAAACTAGAACCGAAAAAGACAGCAATGCTCACTCTCGACATCCAAAAAGGCATTTTCGGCTTCGTCCCAGCTGCCGACTCCGTCGTCCCCAACGCCAGCAAAGCGGTAGAATTCGCCCGCCAGAAACAATTCCACATCATCCACGTAGGCCTGGGCTTTTCCGCCGGCCATCCAGAAATTCCCGACACCGAATCCCGCTTCAAGCGCCTCAAAGAAAACAATCTCTTCGTAATCGGCACACCCTCCGCCGCATTCCACAGCGCCGTCGGTCGCCCCGAAGATCTCATCGTCTATAAACAGCGTGTCGGCGCATTCTCCGAAAACCAGCTGCACCTGATCCTGCGCTCTCGCGCCATCGAAAATCTCGTGTTTTTCGGAATTTCCACCAGCGGCATCACGCTCTCCACGCTCCGCCGCGCCGCTGATCTCGATTACACCTGCGTAGTCCTCAAAGACGCCTGCTTCGACCCCGACGAAGAAGTCCACCGCGTCCTAACCGAGAAAATTTTCCCTGCGCAAGCCACAGTCCTCACCGTGGACGCCTTCATCGCGGAACAAGCAGACTGACGAAGCACGCGCCGCCACGAGCTTCACCAAAAAAGGGCCCGCGCGCCGACTCCGCGTTGTCACGAAACTGTAACGTGACGCAATTGCGCCTGAACAAAACCCGGTGTAATTTATCCGTCGGTCGGCCGGCACTGCAAAATGGAAATCCCGCCGCAGGTCAACAGGAGGCACTTCGTGCGCCGAGCACTCAATTTCGCCCCGGTTCTGATTCTAACGCTGGCACTGGCCGCCGCAGCTCCCGCACTTCGCGCCCAGGATTCGCGCGCCGAAATTCAAAAGCGCCTAACCGCCGAGTTCAAGCGCACCAAAATGACCGCCGACCGCTCCGACATCGCCACCGCCGGCTCCGTCCTCGACCTCCACAAAGACGGCTTGCTGATGGCCACCACCCAAGCCATCGCCCCGCCCACCAACACTTACAAGAACGGCACCCTCTCCTTCGGCTTCGGCGCCAACATGGCCTGGGGCATGCAGCTCGCCCCGGCCAATCAACAAACCACCACGGTTGCGCAGCGCAAATTCGTCACCGGCGAAAAATTCTGGGTCACGGACTTCACCATAAGACCGGACGGCGTCGTCTTCGTGTTTTACAGCGATCCTTACAACGACATCCGCTACTACGGCCAGCTGAAATTTCCCTTCGTGAAGAACGTCGCCCCTCCCGCCGACGAAGTCATCAAGGAGATCGAGGAGGTAATCACAGCGGAGGCCGACACCCAGCAGGCTGCGCCCGTGGACAACGCCGCGCCGCCAGCGCAAGCCGCCGAGCAAGCTCCCGCGCCATCCTCCGTCCCGCCCAAGACCATCGCCCTCGGCCAAAGCACTGACCAAGTGATCGAAATCCTCGGCCAGCCCCAAAAAATCGTCAACCTGGGCGCCAAACAAATGTACTTCTACCCCGACATGAAAGTGATCTTTACAAACGGAAAGGTCACCGACGTTCAATAACCGGTGACCTTCCGCATTCAACTCTTAACTTTCAACTGTCAACTTCCTAACTGTTAACTCGCAACTCCGCTCGACGTGTCGGACCCAGAAATCCTACGGCCGGTTGCTTAGCGGCCTGTTTTGCGACACAGGCCCGACCGTAGTCCCAATCACCTCGCCCGAAACAACCATCTCCACGCGCCGATTCTGTTGACGCCCCTCCGCCGTGTCATTCGAAGCAACGGGCTGCGTCTTGCCAAATCCCTGCGACGTCATGGACGTAGCAGGAATGTTTTGCAAGGCCAGATAATCCAGCACCGCCTTCGCGCGTTGTTCCGATAAGGTCTGATTCATAGCGTCGCCGCCCACGCTGTCGGTGTTCCCCTCAATCGCCAGCCGCAAGTCCGGGTAAGCTAGAACGATCCCCGAAATTTTAGATAGCTTCTCACGCGCGCCCGGACGAAGCGTGTACTTCCCCGTATCAAATAGCACGTCCGACAGATTCACCACGAGCCCGCGAGCCGTGTCGCGCGTCGAGAGAATGGCGTTGAACTGTTGCAACAATTTTGCGCGCAGTTCTTCACGATCCAGCACCGCCTGCTGCAGTTGCGCATCCGAATTCGCCGCCGCGGCCCGATTGCGATCCGCGTCCGCTTGAGCAGCTTGCGCCGCCAGTTGTGCCGCGGCCGCTGCCTGATCTGAATTCAGCGCCGCAGCTCGGTTGCGATCCGCGTCCGCCTGCGCATCCTGCGTCCGCAGTTGCGCTGCAACGGCTGCAGAATCTGCATCCGCACGACGCCGGTCGGCTTCGGCCCTTTCCTCTTCCGCGTGGTGGCGAGCCCGCTTATCTGCCTCGGACTTGGCGTTCGCATCAGCGATTTGTCCTGCGGCCGCGCCCCTCTCGGCGTCCAAGCGGTCCGCCTCCTCGCGTTTCACCGCAATTTCGCGCGCATCGTCGGCCGTCTGCACCACTTCACGCGATTTCGCGATCAGCTCTTTGGTCTCGACGTGCCGCATCCCCGCCATTCCATCCACCACTCTCAATTGCGCGACGGCATTCTCATAGCTGGTCGTCGCGTACGTTTCTGCACCAGCTGACCGAGCGATGCGCACCGCATTCCGCGCCTCATAAAATTCCAATGGCAGTTGCGCGCTCAACACCACCGGGTCGAAGTTATAACCGGTTGGAATATATCCGCCGCGATCGATCAGCTCGAATTTCGCATCCACCACTTCGGTGGCTCCGACGGTGTCCGGACGAATCACGTTCTCCAGCACCACCACGTTGCTCGGGCGCCGCACCGCATAATAAGGTTCCGCGGTAACAATCATCGCGAACGCCTGCAGGTCCGTGGTCACGTCGAGCCTGCTGCGATGGTTTTCGCCCACCAGCACTTCGCCAATGTTCATCGCCCGGCCTTCCGGCGAAATCGCCCACAACACATACGTCAGATACTCGTTACCGAACGCCGTGGGCCTCTCCAGACCCGAAAACTCGGCCTTGATTGAGATCGCCCCACGCTTACTGTCCACGCGCGCTTCGCCGCGTGCCGAAGCCATCAAATCGGTCCCAGCAAAATCAATTTTCGTGGATCCGCTGCGGTGTTTGTAGCTCACCGCTCGAGTTGTGCGGCTAACCACGTTTTCTCGGTATATGACGACATGACTGCTGTCGGATGAAACTGCCGTTTGAGCCCGGGCCACCGCGCACGCACCCAAACCCGTCAGCACTGCCAGCAACGCTGCAAACTTTTGCACAGGAAGTCTCCTTAACCAGCTCCGAAGCTCACAGTATGAAGTTCCGTGCCCAGCAATACTGTGCGTTATTGCACGTTGTGAGGGGATTCTAACGATCAACACCGGTCGTCTGGCAGCTCTCAGAGCAGCTTTTCGCGCACATCGTTGCGTGCGGCATGTGCATAGTAAAACGCAATTCGGGACAATGGCGTTTCCAGGAAAACATGTTGCGAAATGTGTGCGGGCGGGTGGGCGGGTGGCCTTCCCTTTCACGTCGCCGGAACCCGCGCCTTTGATTTTGCGGGTGCCCCATCCTTCGCGCCGTTGTTTCACGCGAAGGGTGGGGGTTTACGCGCTCCACATCGCTCACCGCACCCAGCTACACCCCTAGAATAATTTCGGCCAGCGAGTACCAGCACTGTACCTTGCCTGCCCCAATGGCCATCCACTTTTTCGATTTTCCACACCTACGGACAGCTGTATTCCGCTCTCGCCAGTGCTACCGTGGCCCAGGAGAAAAAATACGAAACGATTCTTTCGAGGATTTATCGACGATCGCTTCGCCCTCACCACCCTGCAAAATCCCCTCTGTGAAGTCCGCACCTACGCCGAACTCGTCCAGGCCGCGCAACAAGAACGCGAAAACCATCCGCCAGCCGCCCGAATCCCCACCCTGCCACCGCCCGCCGCTCCAGACCCGCTTCCCGCCGAATCTCTCCCAGTTCAAGCAACCGCCCCGCTCGCCTCGCCAGCGTTGGCCCCGTGGCACCCGCTGTACCCATTGTAGAAGTCGTACCCGATGCGGAAGTGGAGCTTCGGCAGGCCCCCGCGCCAAAACCGCGCCCCCAAATCCAAATCACGTTCCAAACCCAAACCACGTCCCCAGCCCAACCCGCGCCCCTCTCCGCCAAACCCCTCCCTCGACCACGACGATTCGCCCGCTCTCACCTCGCTTGAGCGCCACGCCCGCAAATGCTCCGTTTGCAGCCGTCCCCACCGTGAACATATCGAGGAAGCGTTCCTGCAGTGGCGCAGTCCTGATACGATCATGCGCCGCTGGGACATCAAGACCAGAACCGCCATCTACCACCACGCCCACGCCTTCAACCTTTTCGCTCTGCGCAATCGCAACCTGCAGTGGCCCCGGGAAACATCATCGAGGATGCCGACACCCAGGGCTTCAGGGCCAGGGACATCCTCATGCGCTATCCGCGACCTCGCCCACAGCAACGAAGACGGTCGCTGGGTCCGTCCCACCCACAAATCCCAAGTAATCGTCTCCACCCAAGGTTTACCCGGCGGGGCAGGCCTGCCAGCCAGCCAGACAGCGCTGCCCGCCTACACGCAGCCCGAAGCAATCCTAATCGCTAGCCAATTATTAAATAGCGATGCAAACCACTGAAAACAATCAACAGCGACCCATGCTAATCGCTACTTTTTCGGCCGTTTTACGCTGCAGCACAACCAGCCGCAACCGCGCGAGGCTACTGCTTCGGAGCGTAGCCGAGCAGCGCTTGGCGCTTTCCCACGTTGTAGCAGCGGGCGTCTTCCAATTTTTAACGTACCGATCATCGCGCCGCAAGAAGCGCCAGATAGTCTCTGCGCGCGGCGGGCTCGCCGTTCGTCGGCGGTTCGGGTTTGCTGCCGAATCAGCTGACGAGCGTTCCGGCACGTACCGCAAATCCTTAACTTGGAGGTTGGAATGTCCCGATTTCGGTATGCACGCGCCATTGGTGTGCTCGCACTGCTGGCTGCGATGAGCAGCTGGAGCGCCAGCGCCCAGCAAAACGACGACGATTGGAACAACAATTCCCGCGAAGTGAAACACGTTTTCGTGATCGCCCTCGAAAATCACAACTGGACTCAGCCGGCCACCGTCCCCGGCGGCATCGGGCAAATATTTCAGAACCCGAACGCTCCTTTCATTAATAGCCTGGTGAACGGAACGGCGCTGGTCTACGTGGACGGCCACCTGAAGAACATCAGCGAGGAAGTGTCCTACGCTACGGCCTACCACAACGTTTTGGCCACACCCAGCGGAAACAACCCGCACATTCATCCTTCTGAACCCAACTACCTCTGGGCCGAGGCCGGCACCAACTTCGGCATCCTGGACGATGACGACCCCTACGCGGACAACCCTCCCAACGCCCAGACAACGCAGAACCTAAGTGGACTGCTGCAGAAGGCGGGATGGACGTGGAAATCGTACCAGGAAGACACTGACTTGCAGACCGCGAACGGGCAACTCATCAATTTGCCGCTGTCGGCGGACGAATGGACCGTACCCCTGGTCAGCTTGTCCGGAGTATTTGGTCCGGGCAACTACCTGAATGCGTACAATGATTCGACCGAATACAATTACGCCTGCAAACACAATCCGCAGGTCTTCTTCACCGATACCAACGGCGGCAACAATGCAACCACGACGAACCCGCTGTCCCATAACTACGCGCCTTTGCAGCAGCTAGCCTTCGATCTGAAGCAGGATCGCGTAGCCAACTACAACTGGATCACGCCTGACCAATACAACGAGATGCACAGCGGACTGAGCACAGGCTTTACCGGGCTGACGGGCGATGCGGCCAACATTCGGTTGGGCGACAACACCTTGAGCCGGCTTGTTCCGATGATCCTGTCGTCCCAGGCGTACAAAGACGGCGGAGTGATCATTCTCTGGTGGGACGAAACCGAAAACGACGGCGCCCCCGGGGACAACCAGGACGACTTCAACCACACACTCGGCGAGATCATCATCTCGCGACTTGGTCATCCCAATGTGAACAGCCTTCCCTATGCCAGCGCGATCGACTATTCCCATTCGTCCGATCTGCGGACGATGCAGGAAATCTTCCACGTGAAAGCGAAGGGCGGCACGTCGCCATTCTTGGGTGACGCTGCGAACGCGAACGATTTGTCCGACCTGTTTGCGCCCGGCGTGATCCCGACGGAGCCTTAGGAGATTTCGGCCCTGGCCTCAGTCCACCCCTGCCGGCATCCCTCGCAACAACGGCGCAGCGGCCGTTAATTTCCGGCCTCTGCGCCGTTCATTTTTAGCGTTGCGTGTATCAACCGACCGCACTCACGCCCCACAACTGCTTCCTGTGAACGCGTCCGCCACGCGCCATTGAAGGTGGCTAAAGACCCCAATCAGAATAAGAAACCCTCCAGGCGGGTACTCGCCCATTCGGCAGTTCCAGATAGTCGATCGTGAATTCGCGGGCCACCTTGTCCCATGAATATCGGATTATTGCGATAACCGGCCAATGGCGATCCCTAGGCACTTCACGAATCATACCGCGACGCGCTTGTGCGCTTTCTCCTCGGCGATGCGGCGGCCTACTGCTGGGGCGATCATCCTCGCTTCGGCCATCAGTTGGGCGAATTGATCGGGGTAGAGGGATTGGGCGCCGTCGGAGAGGGCGCGCTCGGGGTCTTGGTGGACTTCGATTAGCAGGCCGTCGGCGCCGGCGGCTACGGCGGCGCGGGCCATGGCGCCGACTTTGTCGCGGCGTCCAGTGCCGTGCGACGGGTCGGCGACGACCGGCAGGTGCGAGAGCTGCTTGATCACGGGAATCGCGGCGATGTCCATGGTGTTGCGCATGTAGGTGTCGAAGGTGCGTATGCCGCGCTCGCAGAGAATCACGTTGTAATTTCCGCCAGCCATGATGTACTCGGCGCTGAGCAGCAGTTCTTCGATGGTGGCGGACATGCCGCGTTTGAGCAGCACCGGTTTCTGAATTTCGCCCAGCGCGCGCAACAGATAATAATTCTGCATGTTGCGCGCGCCCACTTGCAACACGTCCACGTAAGGCAACATCACGTCAATCTGCGACGGGTCCATCACTTCGCTGACCACGAGCAAGCCGTTGTCGTCCGCCGCGGCACGCATCAGCTTCAGCCCTTCTCCGCCGAGTCCCTGGAAGGAATAGGGAGACGAGCGCGGCTTGAATGCGCCGCCACGCAACAGTTTCGCGCCGGCGCGTGCCACTTTTTCCGCGATTTCGCCGATTTGCGCGGCGGATTCAACCGCGCACGGCCCAGCCGCCGCCACGATTTCCGTGCCTCCGATGGTAACGCCCTTGCCGAGCTCGATTACCGAGCCTTCGGGGCGAAAATTTCTGGACGCAAGCTTGAAGGGATGCGTGATGCGGATTATTTCTTCCACTCCGGGCGCGGCCTGCAGCGCTTCCAGTTCCCCGCGATGCTTCTCGCTTTTGCCGACGACTCCAATCACGGCTCGCTCCTCCCCGCGGCTCAGATGCGCCTGAAAACCGCACTCCTGAATGCGCTTCACGACGTGGTCAATCTGCTCTTCCGTTGCGTTTACGGCCATGTTGATGATCATTGGATCCCCTCGGAAACAAATTTACCGGCAGGCGCTGTTTCCGCCGATTTGTACGAGCCAAGAACTTTCAGTTCGACGGCATGCAGCGCGAGTTCGGCCAGCGCGGCCACAAACCCCGGATCGCTCGCCGCCGCTTGCAGGTCGAGATAAAAACGGTATTGCCACGGGCGCCCGTGTACGGGGCGGCTTTCGATTTTCATCATGTTGATATTGCGGCGCGCGAAAGGCTCGAGGGCGTGATGCAGAGCGCCGGGTTTGTGCGCGAGTTGAAAGACGAGTGAAATTTTGTCGGCGGCGGGAAATTCCTGCGGCTGTGCGGCGGAAGGCGCGAGCAAGAAGAAGCGTGTGTAGTTCTCGCGGTCGTCTTCCAGATGCTCCTGCAAAATCTGCGCGCCGTGCAGTCCAGCAGCCCGCTTGCTGGCAATCGCTGCGCGAGTGGGATCGGCGACGCGGATGACTTCGCGCACGCTGCCTGCGGTGTCTTCAGCGGGAATTCGCTTCAGCCGCGGATGCATGATGAAGAATTGCTCGCACTGGGCAAGCGCCACGGGATGCGATTCGACGGAGGTGATCCGATCGAGCGCCGCTCCCGGTAAGCCGATCAAGTTGTGTACGATCGGAATGATGACTTCGCCCACGATGTGCAGGTCGCTTGCGACGAGCAAGTCGAACGAACGATGCACCGAGCCCGCCAGACTGTTTTCCATCGGCGCGAGCACGTAATCGGCCGCCTGGCTGCGAATCGCCGAAAACGTCGCGTCGAATGTGGGACATGGCACGAGTACGATGTCCGCGCCGAGCAGTTTCAGCGCGGCTTCTTCGCTGAACGCTCCGCGCTCGCCCTGAAAAGCGATGCGTGCTGTGGCCGCGCTGTTCATGCTGCCGCCACCTTGCGGCGTTTTTCCGTCAAACGCGGCTTGCCGCGTTTGGGAAGCTCCGTCGAGCCCAGGCCGTGATCGGCCTGAACGCGGATGGATTCGTGCAAGATCTGACTGTAGATTTTGTCGACCGCTTCGCTATCGAGCGGCCCGGGATTCAACTTCTTCATGCGCGTGAGAATTTCCTGTTCGCGCGCGGGGACGCGCAGGGCGATGCCGCGCGCGCCCTTCAGACGGCCGACCTCCAACGCAAAACTCGCGCGCACATTCAGCAGGTGCAGCAGGGTGGTGTCAATTGCGTCAATTTTCGCGCGCCAGTCACCAATTTTGATTTCACTCATCCCTCTTCTCCCCTTCAATTCGCACTGAAATGTGCCCAAAAACAAAAAAGGCCGCGTTCCCTGGAGGGTCGCGGCCGGCTTGGAAGACTTGGTGCGGTTGCTAGTTACTTAGTGCCAGGTGCTCCGCGCGCGTCTCGCCGGCCCGCTCCCCGGTATAAGGGAAGCGGCTGGTAAAAGCGAAACGGTAATAAAACGTATTACCCACGCGCCTTGTCGGTCCTTTTAAAAGCTTACGAGCCACCACTATACGAAAGCCGGGGGCCAGCGTCAAGCGCGGCGAGCAAAAATTACATATAAGCTTCGTTTATGAATTTGCCAAGAATTACAAATTGGACTTATCGGCCTGCCGGAAGCCTACTAATCAGGACAACATGCAAAGCGACGCCATCAAGAAGGGGATTTCCCGTGCGCCCGCAAGGGCCATGCTGAAGGCCACCGGCCTCACCGACGCCGATCTGGCGCGTCCGCTGGTGGCCATAGCCAATACCTGGACCGAAGTGACGCCCTGCAATTTTCATTTGCGGCAACTCGCGGAGCGCGTGAAGGCCGGAGTACGCGCCGCGGGCGGCACGCCCATCGAATTCGACACCATCACGATTTCCGACGGCATCACCATGGGCACCGAAGGCATGAAGGCTTCGCTGGTGTCGCGCGAAGTGATCGCTGATTCCATTGAGCTTTTCGTTCGCGCGCACGCGTTCGACGCGGTGGTGGCGATTTGCGGTTGCGACAAGACCATTCCGGGCACGGTGATGGCGCTGGCGCGGCTGAACATCCCCTCCCTTTCGCTCTACGGCGGCTCGATTCTGGCGGGACATTTCGCAGGACGCGAAGTCACGATCATGGATGTGTTCGAAGCGGTGGGCGCGTGCGCTGCCGGCAAAATGACCGAAAAGCAGCTGGGCGAGCTGGAAGACGTGGCGTGTCCTGGGGCCGGAGCGTGCGGCGGGCAATTCACCGCAAACACGATGGCCATGGCGCTCACGTTTCTGGGAATCTCGCCGATGGGCGCGAATGAAATTCCGGCCACGGATCCGCGCAAGGGCAAGGCGGCGTTCGATTGCGGCAAGCTGGTGATGCAACTGTTGAAGGACGACATCCGCCCCAGGCAAATCATCACGCGCGAATCGCTGCATAACGCGATTGCGTCCGTTGCCTCCAGCGGCGGCTCGACCAATGCCGTGCTGCATCTGCTGGCGATTGCTTCCGACGCGGGCGTGCCGCTTACGTTGAAAGATTTCGATGAAATTTCCGCGAAGACCCCTGTGCTGGCGGACTTGAAACCCGGAGGGCGGTTTAACGCGCCGGATATGTTTCGCGCGGGCGGAATGCGCTTGCTGGGGCAGCGTTTGCGCGAAGCGGGGCTGCTGAAAGACGGGATCACGGCATCGGGACGAAAGCTGTTCGAGGAAATCAGCGATGCGAGCGAAACGGCTGGGCAGGAAGTGGTGCGGCCGCTCGCAAAGCCAATCAAGCCCGACGGCGGCTTGGCGATTTTGCACGGTTCGATCGCGCCGGAAGGTTGTGTGGTGAAACTTGCGGGGCACGAGCGCGTGTTGCACAGCGGGCCGGCGCGCGTGTTCGATTCCGAAGAAGCCGCGTTCGCGGCGGTGCAGAGCCGGCAGATTCAGCCGGGCGACGTGGTTGTGATCCGTTACGAGGGGCCGAAGGGCGGCCCGGGCATGCGCGAAATGCTGGCGGTGACTGGCGCGCTGGTTGGCCAAGGCATTGACGACAAGATTGCGTTGATTACGGATGGCCGGTTCAGCGGCGCGACGCACGGATTGATGGTGGGTCACGTGGCGCCGGAAGCAGCGAGCGGCGGGCCGATCGCGCTTTTGCGCGACGGAGACATTATTACTTTGGATGTGCGCGCGCGGCGGCTGGACGTCGCGGCAAATCTGGAAGAGCGTCGCGCACAGTGGAAAGCGCCCGCGCCAAGTTACACCACGGGCGTGATGGCCAAGTACGCAAAGCTTGTTACATCGGCATCACTGGGCGCAGTAACCAGCGCCGCGTAGAAATTGCAATTACAAGGAGAATGACCATGGCGAAAATGTTCTGGGATACCGACACGAATCCGCGCGCACTGGAAGGAAAACGCATTGCCGTGCTGGGCTACGGCAGCCAGGGCCGTGCGCACGCGCTGAACCTGCGCGACAGCAAATTAAATGTGACGGTAGGACTTCGCCCGGGCGGCCCTTCGTGGAAACAGGCCGAGCAGGATGGCTGGAAGCTTACCGGCCCGGCCGAAGCAGTCGAAGGCGCGGATGTGATCGTCATGCTCGCACCGGATATGGCGCAGCCGGCGCTGTATCAGAACGAAGTAGCGCCTAGCCTGAAAGAGGGGGCGATGATTTTGTTCTCGCACGGCTTCAATATTCATTACGGGCAAATCACGCCGCCGAAAACGGTGGATATCACCATGGTCGCGCCGAAAGGCCCGGGAAATCTGGTGCGGCGAACGTATGAGGGCGGCGGTGGAGTGCCTTGCTTGCTCGCGATTCATCAGGATCATTCGGGCCACGCTTTTGATCGCACCCTTGCTTACGCGAGTGCGATCGGCGGCACACGCGCCGGAGTGATTCAAACCACTTTTGCGGAAGAAACCGAGACGGATTTGTTCGGTGAGCAGGCTGTGCTGTGCGGCGGAGCGCGCGAATTGATTCAGGCGGGATGGGAGACTCTGGTGCAAGCCGGATATCAGCCGGAGGCCGCGTACTTCGAGTGCCTGCACGAATTGAAACTCATCGTCGACCTGATTTACGAAGGCGGGATCGCCAAGATGCACCAGTTCGTCAGCGAGACGGCGAAGTACGGCGACATTACGCGCGGTTCGCGGGTGATTGACGAGCACGTGCGCGAAAGCATGAAGAAAATCCTGAGCGAAATTCAGTCCGGCGCTTTCGCCAAGGAATGGATTCTTGAGAATCAGACCGGGCGACCGGTATACAACAAGCTGCTGGAGAAGGACAAGAACCATCCGATCGAAAAAGTAGGCGCGGAGTTACGCGCGCAAATGTCCTGGCTGAAGCCGGAGACCGCGACGTCCGCAAGAGGTGCCAAATGAAGGGCGCAGAATTTTTGGTGAAGGCCCTCGAACACGAGGGCGTCGAACTGATTTTCGGCTATCCCGGCGGAGCGATCATGCCGGTTTACGACGCGCTGCTGGATTCGAAGATCCGGCACATTTTGGTGCGCCACGAACAGGCTGCCGCGCTCGCGGCGGACGGCTACGCGCGCGCTACCGGAAAAGTGGGCGTGTGCATGGCGACGTCCGGCCCCGGCGCGACGAATCTGGTGACGGGAATTGCGAACGCCTACATGGACTCGGTTCCGATGGTCGCGATCACGGGCCAGGTGGCGACTTCGTTGATGGGCACTGACGCGTTTCAAGAGGTGGATATTTTCGGCATCACCCTGCCCGTGGTGAAGCATAGCTTCCTCGCGAAGACGGCCGCGGAGCTGCCGCGCATTGTGCACGAAGCTTTCCGAATTGCGCGTTCGGGACGTCCGGGCCCGGTGCTGATTGACTTGCCGAAAGACATCGCCAACACCGTGGCTGAATATGATTTCCACGCAGACAACACGAGCGAAGAAACCGCCGAACCATCCAAGGAAACCGTCACGCGCGCGCTGGCGCTGATGCGCGAGAGCCGCAACCCGGTGGTGTATGCCGGCGGCGGCATCGGCATGGGCAACGCTCTCGCCGAATTTCGCGCGTTCATCGAAACGACGCGCATTCCGGTAGTCGCCACGCTGAAAGGCCTGGGCGCGCTGCCCACCACGCACGAACTGGCGCTGGGAATGATGGGCATGCACGGCACGAAAACCGCAAACCACGCAGTACAGACTTGCGATTTGCTGATCTGCGTGGGCGCGCGTTTCGATGACCGGGCGACCGGCCGGCTGAACGCTTTCGCACCGAATGCCAAAGTGATTCACCTCGACGTGGACCGAGCGGAAATCAGCAAACTGCGACGCGCGGATGTTCCGGTGATCGGCAACCTGCGCCATGCCTTGAAAGCGCTGGCTTGCAAGCTGCCGGATATCGAGCCGTGGCGGCGCGAATGCACTGCCTCGAAAGATACGCACGCTTGGGATTACGCCGCGCCCGGCACCGAAGTGTACGCGCCCGGCTTTCTGAAGGAACTTTCGGATCGCGCGGGCGATGATTCCATAGTTGCTTGCGACGTGGGCCAGCACCAGATGTGGGTGGCGCAGCATTTCCATTTCAATCGGCCCTCGCAGCACCTGAGCAGCGGTGGCCTGGGCACCATGGGATTCGGACTGCCCGCAGCGATCGGCGCGCAACTCGCGTTCCCCAATGCTTGCGTGATCAATGTTTCCGGCGACGGCTCGATCATGATGAACCTGCAGGAACTGGCGACGCTGCGGCGCTACGATTTGCCGGTGAAGATTGTGCTCTTCGATAATCGCGCGCTGGGCATGGTGCGGCAGTGGCAGGAATTGTTCCACGACAAGCGCTACAGCGAAGTCGATCTTTCCGACAATCCTGATTTCTGCCGCGTGGCGGAATCGATGGGCATTCCAGCGTTTCGCGTGGAGGATCGCGCGGAGGTTTCTGGCGCGATTGACCGGCTGCTCGCGGAACCGGGGCCCGTGCTCGCGCACGTGCTGATTCATCAGGAAGCGAACGTCTGGCCGATCGTCGGTCCTGGACGCTCGAATTCCGAAATGTTGCACCAGCATGAAGTCGAGCGCGAGGTTGCGCGGTGATCAGATTCACGCTACAGGTGCGCGTGAAGCAGAGCGAAGGCGCATTGGTACGCATTCTGGGGGTCACGCGCAGGCGACGCTTTGACTTGCTGCACCTGACTGCGGATACCACCGAGGACGGCCACTTTCTGGATATTCAGATGACCGTGCAGGCCGACCGCGCCGAAAATACTCTCGTACGGCAGATCGAAAAGCTTGAGGATGTCTCGCAGGTGGAAGTCGTCGAGCCGGATGATTCCGCAAGCGAGCGGCGGGCCGCGCGTTCTTCCGCGCGCTGACTGACGAATTTCGGTAAATTGATTTAAACTACCGCGTGCCTTCGACGCCTAACGCAGTTCCCTTCTCACGTGTGGCCATCCTCGGAACGGGCCTGATCGGCGGATCGTTCGGCTTGGCGCTGCGCAAACATTTCCCCGGCGTTTCAATTGTAGGATACGACCGCGCGGAGATTTTGCAGGCGGCGCTGGCGCGCGGCGCGGCGCAGGAAATCGCGCGGGATCTCTCGAGCGCGGTGCGTGGAGCGGACCTGGTGTATATCGCGCTGCCGATCGGCGCGACGATTGCAGCGCTTCCAGCAATTGCTGCAGCCGCGAATGCGGGCGCGCTGGTGACCGATGCGGGCAGCACAAAAGCTGCAATCTGCCGGGCGGCGAAAAATGCTTTCGTTGGTGGTGCGCGCTTTCTCGGTGGCCATCCCATGGCTGGGAAGGAAACATCCGGCATCGCGCGAGCAGATGCTGAATTATTTTCCGGCGCGCGGTATGGGTTGATTGGGCTGGAAGGCGATCGGGATCCACGTGTTCAGGGATTCGGGTCGCTCGTGCGCGCGCTCGGTGCGGAGCTGGTGTGGTGCGATGCGGACACGCACGATTGGGCCGTGGGCATCGTTTCGCACTTGCCGCAACTGTTGGCGGTGGCGTTGGCGCGCGTGTTGGTCGATGAGACTGACGAGACGGGTTTGCCTCTTTCGCTCGCCGGGCCCGGATTGCAGGATATGCTGCGGCTGGCGGGCAGCCCTTATGGTTTGTGGCGTGACGTGGCGCACAGCAACACCGAGAACATTGCGCGGGCGCTGGATCGGTTGGAGCAAGCGGTCGAATATTTGCGCACGCGGCTTACTTCCAAGGAATTGGAGCAGGAATTTCTGGTGGCGAACGAATTGTACAAACGGCTGAAGAGAGCGGACTAGAGATAATTAGAAGCGGGCACGGCATGCCGCGTGCTCCTAGAAATTCAATTCCATCACGCTACGGCTCGCGCGGTGTAGTCGGAACCAGGCGCTTGTCGCGGACGTAGAATTCGCGACCGCGCCAGTGGATGCGCTGGGGGAAGAAACTCGCGACCCACACGATGAAGGCGAAGGCGTCGCGCAGCGGTAGCAGCTCTAGATGTCTTTGTACGCCGGCGTCGCGCATCCCATAGACGCCGACGACCCATGCTGAAATTCCCCGCAGCAGCAGGTAGCCGAGGAGCAAGCTGATTGCCCACGCCGCGGAGGGCGCGAAAATCGCGGCCAGCAATCCGAGCGGCAATGCTTGCGTGAAGATCAGGCCGAGGTGCCCGGCAGGACGCGAAAAGCGGATGCTCACGTTCCAGCGCAGCTGGTGGCGAAAGGCGTCGGCGAGCGTCTGGTGCGGATACACGATGGACACCGGAAACGTGATCAGCTCGACGCGATGGCCGCGCGCTGCGATGCGATTCCCCAGCTCGTAGTCGTCGGAAAAATGGTCCACCAGGGATTCGAAGCCGCCGATTTCTGCGAGGCACTTTTTGGTGGTGGCCATGGTGGCGCCGAGCGTGAAATTCACTGGCGCGAACAGCCACGCCACCAACACTCCGGCGGCAAAGTCCGTGCTGTTGCCGATCGCTTCCAGATTGGCGGCGAGCGAGCCGTCGGTAAGCCCGCGATAGAGGCAAGTGACTGCGCCGACGGCAGGATCGCGAAAGGGCGCGGCGATCGCGCGCAAATATTCAGGCTCGACGCGCACGTCGCTGTCGCTCACGGCCAGAATTTCGTGTTGAGCTTCGCGCGCCATGCGGCAAAGTTTGTTCACCTTGTCGCTGACGCCCAGCAGTTCCGATCCGATCAGGAGATGAATGCGGCGCTGCGGAAAATCGCGCGCCAGCTGTTGAATCATGGGAATCGCCGGATCCTGATCGTCGCTCACGCAAAACAGAATTTCGTAGTCCGGATAATCCTGCGCGCAAAAGCTGGCGTAGTTCTCGTAGGTTTCGCGGTCCAATCCATAGATCGGTTTAAGGATGCTGATAGGAGGCGTGAAATCCGAAGAAACCGAAGCAGCATCACGCCGGCGAAAAAAGCGCAGCGCGGCAACTATGGCAACCACATAATAAGCGAACGATGCGAGCGCCAGCAACAGCAGCGCATCGCGAGCCGCAATCGAGACCATCAGACTCGCTCAGTAGTTCGCGGAGGCGTGTTGCCCACAATCAAAACGCCGAGACAGAGCAGCGCGATGCCCATCCAACGCAAGGGGCTGACATATTCACGCAGGAAAAAATGCCCGAGGAGCGCCACGATTACGTAGGACAGTGAAGAAGCCGGCTGCACGAAACTGAAGTCCGCCCAGGAGAGCAGCAAGGTGTAGGAAATAAAAAACGCGAGCAGCAAAATCACGCCGAGCCAAACGGTTCCAGACGCGAACGTCCGCGCAAAGAAATGAAATAGCGACGCGGGATCCTGCACGCTAAGCGCGCCCACTGTTTTCATGCCGTCGGCCAGAAACACGTCGCCCAACGGGCCGAACGTGACCATAAATAAAAGGAAAACGTAGGTTTTCAGGTGCAGGCCTTGCGAAGACGTCATGCGCCCTGTGATTCGCCCGCCGCGCCGGAAGTTTGCGGCTCCATGGGAGGCACTGTTACTTGCACCATGGCTTTTTTCTGCACGCCTTTTTTAGCCACCTTGCGGCGGTCGTGGCGCAGTTTCATGAAATCCACGGCTTCGTGGAACAGGCGTTTGCGTTCGTGGGAATCCCACAGAGCTTCGCGCACGATGCGCCAGGCGACGCGGGGGCGGAAATAATACTCGTCGTAAAAGCGGTTGACGGATTCCACCATGTATTCGCGCGAGAGGTGCGGATACTGAAGGTGCGGAAGCTGGTGGCCCATATCGTCGGTGATGGCTTCACCGGCGAGAAAACCTTCGCGCATGCCCTGCTCGTAAAGCTCGGTACCAGGATAGGCGTGGGCCATGGAAACCTGAATTGTCTCGCAGTCGAGTTCCTTGGCGTAATTGATGGTCTTTTCGATGGTCTCTTTGGTTTCGCCGGGAAGACCGATGATGAAATCGCCGTGCACGTGGATGCCGACTTTCTTGCAGTTCTGCACGAAGGTGCGGCCCATTTCGACGGTGGCGCCCTTTTTCAGATTTTTCAGAATTTGCGGGTCGCCGGATTCGAAACCAACGATCAGCAGACGCGCGCCGGAGTCGGCCATGGCTTTCAGGGTTTCGTAATCGCTATGCACGCGCGCGGTGCAGGACCACTGGAAGCCGACGGGTTTGAATTCCTTGCAGAGCGCCAGCACGCGGTCCTTGCGGATGTTGAAAGTGTCGTCGTCGAAGAAGAATTCCTTCGCTTGCGGAAACATTTTGTGCGCTTGCTTGAATTCGCGCGCCACATTTTCCACCGAGCGCACGCGCCAGGCATGGCCGGAAAGCGTCTGCGGCCAGAGGCAGAAGGTGCACAGAGCCGGGCAACCGCGCGTGGTGTAGAAAGAAACGAACGGATTCAGCAGGAACGGCACATTGTATTTTTCGATGGTGAGATTTTTCTGGTAGACCTCGGTGGCGAAAGGCAGCGCGTCCAGCTCGGCAGTCTGCAGCATGGCTCGCTGCGGATTGTGCACGACTTTGCCGTCCTTGATATAACTCACGCTCAAAATTTCGGAAAGCGGCTTGCCTTGCGCGTACTCCACCACGGAGATATCGAACTCACCGCGCACCACGAAGTCAATATCGGGGCTCGCGAGCAAGCTTTCCGCGGGCTTGATCTGCACCTGCGGGCCCACGAAAGCGATTTTCAGCCCGGGCTTTTTCTCCTTCATGGCCCGCGCCATTTTCAAGTCGCTCCAGAAGCCAACCGTGGAGGTGAACAGCACTACAAATTCGTAATCCTGCGCGATGGTCACGACTTCCGCAGGCGTAATGTGGTGCGGAGGACCATCCAGCAGCCGGCTACCCTCAAGCAGTCCAGCAGGATAAGTGAGCCATACGGGATACCAGTACGATTCAATCTCGCGCGTGGCGGGCCAACGGGAGCCCGCGCCGCCATCAAATTTCTCAAAACTCGGCGGATTCAAAAACAAGGTTTTCATTACAGACGCCATGTACTATTACCCCCCTCAGGGCATCCTAAAAGGACGTAGAAACTGCTGTCTAACCACCAACACACCATTTTACTTGATTTCCGCACTCAGCCCAAGCCATGCTTTTCGCGCGACGTGCTACTGGAACACCTTCGCGAGCTGCCCGGTGGCGCGCAAGAGCGTCAATTGACTGCGCTGGCGCGCGAAATCCGCATCCAGGAAGGCCACGAACTTGTCGTTCTCATCCAGACGGACTGCTTCGATATCGCGCAATGTGGCCCGGCCCTGGTCGAATTTGGCCTGGGTGAGCTGCACGGTTTCCTGCGCCAGCTTCAAATCCAGCCGCGCGACTTCGTAGGTCGCTTCCAGCTCGCGCACGTCGCGCGCCTTCTGCTGTACGTCGGCACGAACTTCCTGCCGCTTGTTTCCCAGCGACATCTCGGAAAGCTGCAATTCGCTTTTGGCCAACGCCACGTTCGCGCGTGTCTTGGCGGAGAACAGTGGGATGCTGATCTGCACGCCAACAGCAAAATTATTGGCCTGGTACTGGCCGCTGTAATATTTCGTAAAATTATTGAAATTGGAGAGAACGCTGTACTGGCCGATGACGCTCAGGGTCGGCCAGTAACTGAGTTTGGCGCCGCGCAAAATGTGTTGCCGCGCCAGTCGATCATTTTCCGCTTCCTGGATGCCGCGGTCGCTCTGAATCGCCAGATTCGATAGCTCCGCTTCCTGCAGATCGGTCGCGAGAGAGGGTTCTTCGGTGTCCACTTCAATTGCTTGTGTGTCGGCGACGCCCGTCAAGTTCTGAAACTGCTGCGTAAGAGTTTCTGCACGGCCTTCGAGCTTGATGATGCGTTCCTGCACGCGTGCCGCCGTCAGTTCGCTGCGCGTGACTTCAATCGCGAGTTCCTGGTTGGCCTCCACGCGTTCGCGCGTGACGCCCAGAATTTTTTCGGCGCTCACTTGTTCCTTGCGCAGCAGATCGAGGGAATGGCGCACTTCGGCGAGCTCCAGGTAAGAGACGGCCGTGCGCACGATCACGTCATCGCGCGTGCGGTCTATTTCCAGTTTCATATTCTTGGCGTGATCTTCGGCAGCTTGCTGCTGCGCTTTCAGCACGGGATCGAATAAGGCCTGGTTGTAATTCAACTGGAAGACCGACGGAGGCCCACCCCCGATGGACGGAAAACCATACGTATAAGCCGCGCCGGAGCCCGTATAGAGGTTAGGCCGGAACGCAGAGCGGTCCACGCCCGCTTCATTCAGCGCGACGGTGTATTGCACGCGCGCCAGAGCCAAGTCGCGGCTGTTCTGCAGCGCGAGCGCGACAGCCTCGCGCATGCTGAGCTTGCGATCCTCCTGCGCGCGCGCCGGGACCGCGGCGCACAGCACCAGCAGCAGCGACGGCGCGACGTAAACCGCGAGCGATTTTCGAAATGACGATTTATTCATAACGCAACGATTCCGTCGGCTGCAGCCGCGCAGCTCGGTTTGCCGGAAGATATCCGAACAAGAGGCCCGTGGAACAGGATACCAAAAACGCCAGAACGACCGAGACCCACGACACCGGAATGTGCACGCCAGCCAATTCAGGAACCAGGCTGATCACAATATTCAACACCGCGGGAATCGCCACGGCGATCGCGATGCCCAACAGCGCGCCCGTCCCGCTGATCAATAGCGCTTCCATCAAAAACTGGTAGAGGATGGCAACGCGCGGCGCGCCGATGGCCTTGCGAATGCCAATCTCGCGCGTGCGCTCGGTCACCGTCACCAGCATGATATTCATGATTCCGATGCCGCTAATCGTCAGAGCGATCGTCGCGATTACGATCAAGATCACTGTGAGCGCCAGCGAAATCCTGCGCGCCGAATCCAGCAGCGAGCCCAGATTCTGCACGCGATATTCCGCTCCCGCGCGATGACGGCTGCTGACAAGTTGCGCCACTTCGCTGGTAAGTTCCGGCACGTCTTCCGGGCGGTCAGCCTGAACGTAAAAAGTGCGCAGGAAGTCTTCGCCGGTATAGGACTTGATCAGCCCGATCGGCACCAGCACCGAATTCTGGGTGATTTCGGTCTGCCCGAAAGTCGCGGTCCTTTCGTGAAACACACCGATCACCGTGAAGTGCAGGTCGCCCAGGCGAATATCCTTCCCCAGCGGCTCTTCATTCGGAAAAGCCAGATCCGCAAGTTCCCGGGTGAGCAGGCACACTTTGCTGTGCGCCATCATGTCGTCTTCATCAAAATAGCGGCCTCGAACAATAATCAGCCGGCGAATTTCTTGAAAGCCGTCGGTGACACCCACCAAACTCACCGGCCGGCTGCTTCCGTTCACGACGAACGTCATGGGCGTGTCGTGCGTCCCAGCCACTTGCGCTATGTGGGGCAGCGCCGCTTTTATGGCGGCGATGTCCGCCACGGTGATTTCGTCGGCGAGCGTAGTGCGTTGCGCATCGCCGGAATGAACCAGCTCGCCGTAAATCAAGTTCACGCCCACGCCTTCAATCTGTCCGACGATATAACGTTTGCCCGCAAGCGCCACCGTCACCACCAGCACAATGCAGGCGCTGCCGATAATCACTCCCAGCATGGTGAGCATCGCGCGCACTTTATTGCCGCGCAGCTCCTGCAGCGCCAGGCTCCAGGTCTCGGCCCAGAGAATCGGCGTGGCTTTCGATGCTGGCGTGATGGGGATCACCACCGGATGAGATGCGGTTCGAGCGGTGCGAGGTTCGAGCGAATCTTTCACGGATTTAATGCGCGGATTTCGCCAGGCGGTCGAGCCGCGTCTTGGCGTCCTTATCGTTGGGGTCGAGTTGCAGCGCCGCGCGATATTGCTCGGCTGCTTCGCTGCGTTTTCCTTGCGCTTCGTACACCCGGCCCAGCCAACCGCGCGCGGCGGAGTGAGAAGGCCAATCGCTGCGATCCGGAGTGCTGGCGAGATAGGCCTTGAGGTATTTTTCCGCCTCCGCAAGATTCGAATTGGCCAGCGTCAAGGCCGCGCCGCGCCAATATCCCAGACGCGGATCGTTCGGCGCCACCAACGCGGCGGCTTGAATAGCGGCATCCATATCCGCAGGCTTGTTCTGTTGTTGGAAGAAGGCGATCACTTCCAGATACGGATCGATTTTGGCGGGTTTGGCGGCCAGAACTTCGCGGTATTCCTTTTCGGCCTGGTCGGATTTCTTCGCGGCGTCCGCATCGTAAACACCGCGCGCCAGATGACCTGCGACGGGATCAATCGCTGCGATGGCTTCCACTTGCGCCTTGGCTTCGTCCTTATTCCCGCCCACCACCCACGGCGCTTGCAAATCGTATTCTTCCAGGTCGCGCCGTGCCGCGATATTCTGTGGGTTCAGCTGCACCGCTTCTTCGAATTCCTTTTTTACTTTCCGCGCGTAGGAAAAACTGCGGTCGCGATCCGCTTTGCCGCCGTAGATTCTGCCCAGCCACTGATGGTAGACGGAATTCTTGGGATCGAGCGCGACGGACTTCTCGGCTGCCGTAATCGCATTGTCATAATCGTGGAGTTCGTAATAGGTACGGCCCAGCCAGTAGTAAGCCTCCGCGCTGTTGGGATTTTGCGTGACGGCGGCCTGCAGGGTGGTAATCGCCGCTGAATAATTTCCAGCGTTGAGTTGCCGCTGCGCCGTCTGAATCTGGGCCGAGGCGTCTACAATCGCAACCGCGCCTGTGAATGACGCCAGGCCGTTCCGCGCAGAGCCGGCTCGCGCCGTGGCTTGCGCCCTTGGCGCCGGAGCGCAGAACACCAGGAAAGCCACAGCCGCAAAGGCCGCGCGAATTATTTTCTCAATGCTCGCGCCACTGCTAGCACTGGCGTCCGTCCTTCTCATTTGGCCTCCGCGGCTCGGACTTTCATCCCATCGCGCAAATCCACGTCTCCCGGAAGCGCCACTTTGTCGCCCTGGGCCAAACCTGCAAGCACCTCATATTTATCGGCGCCCGCGACTCCTACCTTAATATCTCGCCGGTGCACGGCCTCACCATCGTAGGCCAGCACGAAATGCTGTCCCTGGTCGTAACGCACGGCGCCACGCGGAATTACCAGCACGCCGCGCTGCTCATGAACGAGTATGCGCACTTCCACATTCACATTCGGCAGCAACTCGACTTTGTCGTTATCCACCGAGCAGAGCACCTCGCCCACGCTGCGCGATCCGCGCGCCACCACCTGCTTGGGCACCTGCTCGACTTTGCCATTCCAGACGCGGTTGGGCATCGCGTCCCACAGCACCTGGACACCCTCATTCTGTCCGAGCGAACCCAGGTCCGGCTCATCCATGAAAGCGCGCACGCGCACATGGCGCAGGTCCGCCATTTCCGCCAGCACGTCGCCCAACTTCACGAAATCGCCTTTGTGCACAGGCAACGAATAAAGCGTTTCATCCGCCGGCGCAATCACTGTGGCCGAACGAACTTTTTCTTCCAGCGCGGCGACCAGATCCTGCTGTTGGTTCACGCGCAGGCTCGCAGCTTCGACGGCCACGGCGGCGCGTTGCTCGAGCGCCGCCTTTTTCTGCTGAAAAGTTTGCAGACTGGCGCGCGCGGTCGCGAGCAACGCTTGGTTCTGCGCGACTTCGTCCCGCGTCGCCGCCCCTTTGGTGACCAGTTGCGCCAGCGCCTGCTGCGTTCGTTCGAGGTTGGCAACCTGTGTTTCAGCTTTCTGCACATCCCCTCGCAGTTGCGCTACGTCGTCAGGCGGCCCACCGGCGTGAGCGTTTCGCAGTTCGGTCCGCGCCGCCAGCAAGTCCGCGCGAGCTTGCGAAAGCTGCGCGCGTTGGTCCGCGGCATCCAAAGTCAAAATCAGCTGGCCTTTGCGTACGAGTTGCCCTTCGCTGGCTTTCACGTCCGCGACGAAAGTGGGAAATTGAGCGCGGGCGACCGTCGGCGAAATTGGTTCCACCTTGCCGTTGCCGGTGATGGACGCGGTCAAATCCTCGCGCGTAACGCTCACAATCTGCACCTGCGGCGCCGGCCCGCGCTCTGCCAACACAATCAGGAGCACAACGCACAATGCCGCGCCGATGCTCGCAATTACCCATTTTGGCTTGCTGATTTCAGGCATGTAGTGTTGCGCACCACTACGGCGCAGGCTTCCCCCGAAGTCGTAAAATTGTAGCAGACCCGTTCCCGGCTTGCCTGGGCAAACGCGGCAGGATTGCTTCGGGCCACATGTCCGCGGCGGGGTGCGGAATTGGCGCTCTAGAGACGCGCCCCATAAACGTGTGAACGAAGAGTTGCGGCGGCCGACGGGATTCGCTTCGTGCTAGAATCCGCCCATGAGCGAGCCACAACACAATCAGCACTCCGCGCATGCCACCGAGACCAAGGCGGGAGAAAAGCCGCCCGCGAAAATCCATCGCGTATGTATTGGATGCAACAACATGTTCGAAGTGACGATGGAAAACTACGAAGCCAAGCACTGCTCGGTCTGCCATAAGGGCTAGCGGGCGAACAGCCGCCAGCGCTTCGCGCTTCGTGAGACACACACTCAAATCCCGCACGATTCTGCCGCGCCCAATCTCGATTTCCAGCGTCTAAGCAGGCAGGCGGGGTGGCAGCGGCGCCCGTGCGGCTGATACGCGGTCCGGCGTCGCGCGCGTTCGTGCAGCATCAGCGCCGGGCCCCCGTAAATGCTAGAATTCCCAATCGGATGAGCGCCGACTCCTTAATTCACGTTCAAGAGCTCTCGAAGCACTTCCGCACCTTCAAGCGGCGCGAAGGCGTGTGGGGCTCGATTCAAAATCTTTTCGTTCGCGATTACCGCACCGTGGCCGCCGTGGACCGCGTCGGATTCACCATCGAACGCGGTGAAATGGTCGGCTACATCGGACCGAACGGGGCGGGAAAATCCACCACCATCAAGATGCTCACCGGGATTCTGGTTCCCACCAGCGGCGAAATTCGCATCAACGGCTACGTTCCCTACCGTCAGCGCCGCCAGTATGTGAAAACAATCGGAGTGGTGTTTGGCCAGCGCACGCAGTTGTGGTGGGACATCGCGGTGATTGAATCGTTTAAGCTGCTGCGGCGCATCTATGACGTCTCGCAGCGCGATTTTGACGCGCGCATGGAGCATTTCGACGCTATCCTGAACATTCGCGATTACCTGCACACGCCGGTACGCAAGCTTTCACTCGGCGAACGTATGCGTTGCGACCTGGCCGCCGCCCTGCTACACAATCCGCCGCTGTTGTTCCTCGATGAGCCGACGATTGGCCTGGACGTCGTGGCGAAGGACCACATTCGCCAATTTCTGCGCGCCATCAATCGTGAATTCCGCACCACCGTGCTGCTGACGACGCACGACCTCGACGACATCGAGGAACTTTGCCGCCGAATTATGATTATTGACCACGGCAAAGTGCTCTACGACGGGCACCTGGCGCAACTGAAGCAGCAACTGCTGCGGACCAAACAGATCAAATTCGCCCTGAAGGATCGCACGCAAGCCGGCTGTCTGGACGCCTTCTCGCGCGATGGCCTAGAAGTCGATCAGGTGGACGAATTAACATACCGCATCCGCTTCGATCGCGTGAAAGTCTCCACTTCTGGTCTGATCCGAAAGATCCTGGACGCGGTGGATGTGCGCGACCTGCTCATCGAAGACGAGCCGATCGAAGAAATCATCAAACGCATTTACGCCGGCGAAGCTCATCTTGAGGTGAGCGTGTGAGCAGTTGGGTGCAAGCGCTGGTGCCTTACGCGGAATTTTCGCGCGTGGGGTTCGTAAACATCCTGGCGTTCCGGCTGCGCTACTTCACCGGCATCATCACTTACTTCCTGAACGTCACGGTGTACTACTTCATCTGGAGCGCTGTGTATCGCGGCGGCATTTCCATCGCGGGCTACAACCTGGCGCAGATGATCACGTACGTGAGCGTCGGCTGGATGATCCGCTCGTTCTACTGGAACACGATTGACCAGGAAATGGCATACGAAGTGATCGAAGGCAAGATCGCCATGGACTTGATCAAGCCGGTTTCCGTACAGTGGATGTGGATTTCGCGCGCCATTGGCGAATCGGCCTTTCGCCTCGGGCTTTTGACGCTGCCCACAGCCGTCGTCGTCGCTCTGGTATTTCCCGTGCAAGGCCCGGTGTCGCGCGAGAATTTCCTGCTGTTCCTGGTGGCAGTGCTGGGCAGCTTCTTCCTGATGGCCGCGATCAATTTCATGATCGGCACCTGCGCGATTCCGCTGAAATCCATTCTCGCGCTGATTCGCGCCAAGTACTGGCTGATCGAACTGCTGTCCGGTCTGCTAATTCCCATGTCGTTTTTCCCGGACCGCGTACAAAAAGTGCTGGCATGGCTGCCGTTCGAGCATATCGCCTACACGCCGCTGCAGATTTATCTGGGCAAGCTGGACCGCGCTGCGACGTTGCGCGCGCTGGGGATTCAGTGGCTGTGGGTGATCGCTCTGCTGTGGCTCGCACATCTGTGGTGGGAACGTGCAGCGCGCAAGATCACTATTCATGGAGGCTAATTCATAGCGCGAACCATGCCAACGCTAACGCCCATCAGCGAAAAGTCAGGCATCGCCGGCTTGCTCGACGCCGGCGAGCGGCATTTCGGCCTGTTCTTCGACTATTTCTCGCAGTACGCGAAGGTTCGCGTCAGCTATCGCGGCGACTTCTTCATCAGCCTGGCGACGAGCTTCGCCGCCACGATTTTTGCGTTGAGTTTCGTCGTGGTGCTGTTCCAAAAGGTTCCGCAGCTCGCCGGATGGCGCTTCGAAGAAGTGCTGTTCCTTTACGGTTTCTCGCTGATTCCCTACGGCATCTTCAACATCGTCAGCCTGAACCTCTACGATTTCGGCAACAACTACATCATCGAAGGAAAATTCGATCGCGTGCTGCTGCGGCCGATCTCCTCGCTCTTCCAAGTGCTCTTCGAAACATTTCGCATCGAATCGCTGCAGGAAGTGGCCACCGGCGTTTTCTGCATGTGGTGGGCGACGCGTCATCTGGGTCTCGCGTGGACTCCCGCCAAAGTCGCCATGTTATTTTTCTTCGGCCTGTGCGCCGGCATCATCTATATATCGGTCTTCCTGATCCTCAGCACCGTGTCGTTCTGGTTCGAAGATCGCATTGGCGTGCATCCACCTGTGTGGAACGTGATGGCCTTCGGCCGCTACCCGCTTTCGATTTACAGTGGCATGGTGCAATTTTTCCTGTGCTGGATAATTCCCTTCGGTCTGGCGTCGTTCTATCCGAGCGTGCGCATGCTCGGCCGCACCATCTCGCCACAATACGCGCCGCTGGTGCCGGTCGTGGCCGTGGTGTTTCTCACCATCGCAATCTCGCTCTGGAATTTCGGCACGCGCCACTATTCTTCCACCGGCACGTAGGCTTCGTGTCAGCCGCGCAACACCTCGACTGTTACTGAAACACCGGAACGCCTGATTTCGTAACATCGATCAGAGGTTCAGATGCGCCGGCTCACCTTCGTAGCGATCGTCGTGGTCGTCGCACTCGCGCTGCTTTCCGCGGTCTCCGGATATATTGGAAACGCCATCGGCCCGGGTGTGCTGCACCCTGCAAACTTGAACCCCGAGCGCGTCGACGAAGCCGAGCAAGCATTCAACCGCACGGGCGCAACGAAAACAGATCTCACGGTGCGCGCGAACGACGGGGTTGAACTTCGCGGATGGAAAGTCGTTCCTGCATCACCGAACGGCGATTGGGTCCTGCTTTTTCACGGCGTCTCCGACAATCGCACCGGGGATCTGGGCCACGCCGAATTTCTCCTCCGCCACGGCTACAGCGTCGTGATGATGGATTCGCGCGCCCACGGAAAGAGCGGCGACATGGCCACCTACGGCTGGAAAGAACGATACGACACCGTCGCGATTACCGACGCACTCTACACAACCGAGAAAGTCCGTCACCTCTACGCGCACGGGGTCTCGATGGGCGCTGCCATCGCATTGCAATCCGCAGCCGTCGAACCGCGCCTCGCCGCCGTCTCTGCCGAAGACCCGTTCGCAAATCTTCGCGAGGTCACTTACGATTACGCGGGACTGGACGTGAGTCCCTTCCTCGGCAAGACGCTCTTTCGCCCCGCTTCAATCTTCGCGATGCGCGCCGTTGCACTGACCGGCGGCTTTAATCCCGACGAGGTCTCGCCGGAAAAAGCCGTAGCGCTGCGCCCGTTCCCTGTTCTGCTGATTTGCGGAACGAACGATCACAGAATTCCCTGCCGCCACGCGGAAGCCATTTACAACGCAGCGATGGGACCGAAAGAGCTGTGGATCGTGCAAGGAGCAGGACACGCCTCGGCCCTGGGGCAAGCTCCGGCCGAATACGAAAATCGAGTGGTCAGTTTCTTCGAGAAGTATCCGGGCACTCCGTGAGGCAATATCAATATCAGAGTGAGGGGAGCATCTTACCGCTAACCGACCCATGGACTCGTTCTTGCAGCGCGGTAATGCCTGCCGCGGCTAGCTCCCACGGTTGTGCCGTGACCATGCGATCCATCCCAGCAGTACGGCCGACGCCAACGAGAAGACAATCCACAAAGGACGCGGCCAGGGGAAGATTTTAAGCGCTGCCATCGCATAAGCAGTCGCGAGCCAAAAAAGGGTTGAATACCGCAGGAGCTCGCGTGGGAAAGAGGACAGAGGGCCACCTCGGCGAATCGCACGCATCCGGGACCACACCAGACAGAATCAGATACCGACGGCGATCGGGGGAACCGCAATGGCTGTACAAGCCTCGAGCGCACGAGGACTCATTGGCTGGGGCTGCGAAGCAAAACGAAGTGAGCAAACGTGGTCCGTCGCCGCTGAGGCGCTGCAAAATCAGGAAACCTTGAGGATCAGAATCACGCGATCATCTTCGTGCGTGCCGCCTCGCGAGAATGAATCCACAGAGGTCATCACCGCCTGCACGATTTCCTGCGCGGGCAGATGGCGCTCGCGCGTCACCAGCTCAACCAATCGCTGCGTGCCAAACTCTTCTTCCGAGGAATTATTGGCCTCGGTGATTCCGTCGGTGCAGAAAACTACCACGTCACCCGGATGCAGCTTCACGTGTCCGCGCTCGTAGCGCACGCCCGCGAAGAGTCCGACCACCATGCCGCCCTCGGTGAGGTATTCCACGTCGCCATTCACGCGCACCACGGCGGGCTGCACGTGACCCGCGTTAACGTAGTGCAATGTACGGCGCGGCTGATCGAGCAATCCCACGAACATGGTCATGAATTTCTGTCCGCGCGTATCGGCCAGCATCATGTCGTTCAGCGATTCCACCAGGCGCTCGAGCGAGTGCAGATGCGCCAGCAGCGCATGCAGCGTCGCTTGCAGGTTGGCCATCACCATCGCGGAACCGACGCCCTTGCCTTCCACGTCCGCCACCACGGTGAGAATCGTATCCGGCGCGAGCGCTATGAAATCGTAGTAGTCGCCGCCTACTTCCAGCGACGGCCGGTGCGCGACGCCAAGTTCAAATCCATCGAGCACCGGCGGACGCTCCGGCAGCAATCCCAATTGAATGCTGCGCGCCAGCGCCAGATCGCGTTCCATGCGCTGCTTATGCAGCAAATCACGGTGCAGCTGCGCGTTCTCCAGTGCCAGCGCCACATGATCGGAAATCGCACGCAGCAGGTTTTCGTCCGCGTGCGTAAACGGGCCGGATTTTTTGTTCAGCAGTTGCAGCACGCCGATGGTTTCGCCACTTTTACTGCGAATAGGCAAACACAGCAGCGACTTGGTGCGATAACCGAGCCGTATGTCCACTTCGGATTCAAATCGCGGGTCGGCATAAGCATCTTCCAGGTTGACGGGCTCGCCGTGTTCCGCCACCCAACCGGCAATCCCGCGGCTGGTAGGCAGCCGAATTTCATGCGTATCGAGGCCCAGCCCAACCAGCGACCAGATTTCGCCGCGCTCGCGGTCCACCAGGAAAACGGTGCCGCGTTCGGCGCCGGTGTGCCGAGTGGTCAACTGCAGAATAATGCTGAGCAGCTCGGCGAGATCCAGCGTGGAATTCAGCCGCTTGGTGGCTTCCACGATGGTGGAGAGCTCGATCACCGCATGGCGCCGCTCGCTGCTTTCCAGCGCCACTTCCGCGTAACGCCGGAAAAGCTCCAGCCATCCGCGCGTCCGAGGATCAAGCCGTCCCTTCGGCCACGCCTCCAGGATTCCTACCGGCTTCGCTCCGTGTCCCAGCACCCATGCGCAACTGTCGCCGTTCGTTCCGGGATCTTTTCCTTGCAGAATTCGCTCGATGCGCGCCGCGTCCGGCTTGGGAAGCTCCCCGCTCTCCTGCCACACTGACGGCAATCCGCCCACCACGCGCCACAGCCGCGCGCCTTCCAAACGCCCTGGCGCTGCAAGCACGCACACCATCTGCGCGGCGAGCTCGCCCGGTTCGGTTTCCGGATTGAGTGTCGCTACCACCTGCTCAAGGGTTTCGAGGGGCAGACCGACTTCGCTGGGTTTAAGGGATTTGCGCTTCACGCCGCGTTTCCCTTGTACTGGATCACCAGGATCGTGATGTCGTCGGATTGCGCGGCGCCTTCGGTGAATACGCGCATGCCTTCGCGGATGGCATCGCCGAGCTGCGTGACGTTCTCGCCGGCAAATTCTTCCACGATCGTACGGAGCCGGAACTCTTCGAATAATTCATTGCGGGTGTTCGTCGCCTCCGAGACACCGTCCGTGTAGATGACCAGAAAATCGCCGGGCTCGAACTGCACGCGCGCGCTCTGGTATTCAGCTTCGGAGAACATGCCCACCGGAAAATTCGCAGAGCCCAGACCTTCCAACCCGCCGGCCTTGCGTTTCAGCAGCGGCGGCACGTGCCCGGCGTTCACGTACTCGAAGCGGCCCAGCTTGTCGAGGACACCGTAGAACACGGTGGCGTAGCGATCTTCGCCCGTGCGCTCGCACAAATATTGATTCACGCGCGAAAAAACTCCGGGCAGCGAAATATCCATCGCGGCGGTGGTGAAGAAGACGCCCTGCAGGAGAGTGGCCAGCAGCGCGGCCGTAACGCCCTTTCCCGAAATATCGCCCACAAAAAATCCATGGCGGCCGCCGCCGAGCCCAATCACGTCAAAGCAATCGCCGCCCACGGAGTGGCAGGAGAGCGTAGAACCAGCCACCGCGACCTCCGGCAAATTGGGAAGCGATTTCGGCAGCAGCTGCTTCTGAATCTGGCTGGCAATTTCGATTTCGTGATCCAGGCGCTGCTTCGCGCGCGAGGATGCAAACAAGCGAGCGTTTTCAACCACCGTCGCCGCTTCGCGCGCCAGCGTGCGCAATACTTCGCGGTCCAGATCGGAGAACGCGCTGGACGGCACATGGCTATCAAGGTACAAAACACCGAGCAGTTCGCCTTGCCGTGTCGAAATCGTGGCATCGAGCGTTTCGATCACCGGCAGCTTATCCACCGGAATCGCGATCACCGTGTGCAGTTCCAGCCGCGCGACGCTCTCCTGCTGGCTCATGCCGCCGTCTTCGCCCGTGTCGCTGACGATCAATTCGCGACGCGTCTGCGCCACACGCTTCACCACGGATTGCGAAACCTGCAATTGGTCGGGGCGCAGAGTGCGGCGCTGCGCGTCGCGCGCCACGATCATCTGCAATTCGTGGTTGTCGTTCGCCAGCAGCAGCACGCCGCGTTCGGTGCGCGTCACTTGAATCGCCGCATCTACTACGGCGGTTAGCACGTCTTCCAGCGACAGCCCCGTGCCCAGCGTGCGCGCCACTTCCAGCAGCACGCCCAGGTGGTACAACTCGCGCGAGCCGGAATGGCTCGGCGCCGGCGCTTCCACGCGCTCCACCAATTCCTCGATTGTCGCGCCCTCACCCAGGAACAGCAGCTTGTACGAATCCGCCATGCCGAAATCCACCTGGTCTTTCGGCTGCAGCTCGTGCTTGATCACTTTTTGGCCGTTGACGAACGTCCCGTGACGGCTGCCCATATCCTCCAGGACCATGCCGCCGTTGACGGAAAGGATCTGGGCCTGTTCGCGGCTGATCCGGCTGTCGCGCAGGGTCAGTTCGTTGCCGGCTTGCCGTCCTATGCGGAACGGCGTGGTGGTGATGGCGACTTCCCGGCGAACACCATTCGGTTCTATAACAACAAGTCGTGCGGCACGTGGCATCGGTTTTAGTTGCTTTCTCGGGGGCCAGCAGAGTGAGAGCTCGCCCAGGAGCGACTCGGCTGGCACCGCACATGGTAGGTAAACTCGCGCCCGAAGTAAATAGCCGCGGCCTTTTCACAGCCGTTTTCCGCTGGGCCGTACCGTGTCAGATTGGGCCACACCGGGCCCCGCTGTTGCCGTGGTTTCTCCGTCCATGTAGAATTCACTGCGGTTAGAAAAAACTTAGTTTTCGTTCACGGAAAGGGCCTTGCGCGGGGCTGCTCGGCGAATTTCTTGCGGTCCGGGCTGTTGCAAACGAATCGGGAGACTTAATGATCAAAGCTGTTGCCGCCGCGGGAGTGATCGCGGCGCTATTGGCCACCGCGCCTGCGGCCGAAAAAGAATGTGTCCGCGTTGAAGATGCCGGTCGGGTGATGAAAGAGATCATGAACATCCCGGACGACATTCCCAAGAGCGTTATCGGCAAGGCGGAATGCGTCGTGGTGCTTCCTTCGGTGGTGAAACTGGCGTTCGTCCTTGGCGCGAGCTATGGAAGAGGTCTGATGACTTGCCGCAGCGGCCCCAATTTTAGGGGTCCCTGGGGCGCGCCCACGATGATGGCCCTGGAAGGTGGCAGTTTCGGCGTGCAGTTGGGGGGGCAGGCCACGGACTTTGTCCTGCTGCTGATGAACGACCGCGCTGCCAGCAGCATTCTCACCAGCAAAGTGAAATTGGGAGCCGATGCTTCCGTGGCGGCTGGTCCGGTAGGGCGTAACGTTACGGCCGAAACCGATGTGCGCATGCGCGCCGAAGTGTTTTCCTATTCGCGCGCGCGCGGGCTTTTCGTGGGCATCTCGCTGGCAGGTTCCACGCTGCGCCCGGACAATTACGCGAACACAATCTTGTACGGGAAGCCCGTCGAGGCACGGGACGTCGTGCTTTTCGGCAAAGTCCCCGCGCCGGATTGCGCCCGCCTGCTGATCGCCACGCTCAACCAGAAATCGCCCAAGAATCTTTCGGGGGATTGATGCGGGAGGCCTTCGTACCGGCGGTCTTTGGACCGCCATCGACGCTCGCCGCGGTAATCTTCTGCGCTGTCTTCGCTGCATCCACGCTGTCACCGGCAGGATTGCAGACAAACTCCGCCAACGTCACGTCCTACCAGATTGACTTGGACGCTGCCAAGCGGTGGATGGACACAAAGATTGATCTCCGCGCTGGAGAAAAACTGCGCCTCACTGCAACGGGCACCATCACCTACCCTTCGAACAAGAAGCATCCTGACGGCCGATCGTTCGGTCCGGACGGTCTCGCGCGCGGCTTCGGGGATTTAATTCACGAGTATGCAGTGAGCGATGCGGGTCACGGCTCGCTGGTCGGGCGTCTGGGCGACGACAACGTCGCGCAACCATTCGCAGTCGGCGCGCGCTCGGATTACGAAGCGCCGGTAGCGGGTCGGCTGTTCCTGGGAATCAACCAGAGCTTGCGCGACGCGGAAAGCGCCAAGGGAAATTTCCAGGTGAAAATCGAAGTGCTCAATCCGGGCCTGAGCACCGTTGCAGCGATGGCTATTGGCGGGCCACCGGAAACGTCGGTTCCATCCGTTACTGCCGCGCTTCTGCGGAAAATTCCGCGACGAGTTTCCGATCCGCAGGGCAAACCGGGAGACATGGTTAATATCCTGCTCGTCGGCACGCAGGAACAAGCAGTGCAAGTTTTCTCGAGCGCCGGCTGGGTGCGCGTGGATCGCTCCGTGCAAGACGCGGTGGTGAACGCAGTGATTGATTCGCTCGAGAAAAAGGATTACCTCACGATGCCGATGAGCACGCTCTACCTCTTCGACCGGCCGCAGGACTATGGTTTTGCGCACGCCGAACCGGTGCGCGTGGCCATGTCGCGCAATCACCTGCGCTTGTGGAAATCGCCCTACATGGTGGACGGCCGCCCGTTCTGGTGCGTCGCCGCCACGCACGACATCGGTTTCGAGCGCGATCAGCGCAACAACAAGGTGACGCACAAGATCGACCCGGCGATTGACGGCGAGCGCGAGTACGTCAACGACACTCTGTCGCGCACCGGACTGGTCGTGCAACGCACCCACGTAACGCCCGCGAATCCGCTCACCGAAGCCAGCACGGCAACCGGCGGCAGTTTCCACTCCGATGGCCGCATCCTGGTGCTGGTGCTCAAGGACACAAATAACAGTGGTAAGAGCGACTGAGTGCCACTTTCTCACCACTTTACCAACTGTTTGAATGTTTGGCGTCCTGCGAGTCTCGCGCGAGGCAGGCACACCTTTTCTTAGTTCTCGGTAGCGCGTCGGATTGCGGCCGATGCGTGAATCAGGAGTTCAGTCGCCCTACCTTAGGAGGTCGTATCATCAGGTCCGATGCCAGCCGCTCGCTCCATGCTCTCTTGATTTGCGCCGTTCGCCTCACCGGACTGGCGCATGCGTGGATGGAAAAACCAGACCAGACACTGCAGCACAATCCTTCAACACCTGGCCATCAATCTGAATTGCAAAGCGCTGGTGGGCCAACTACATCGTGTCTGTTCGACTTCGAGCGTGGCGAGGTTCCTGACTGCATACGTCGAACGGCGGCTGGGGAACTCCTCGTTTCACGGCAGGTCTTGACGCTATTGGACTTCGATTCATTCGGTCTGGTCCCGGTGCGGTCGGCAAGAGACGGCTGGATGTACGTTAGCCGTACGGGAAGAGTCGTGATAAGCGGAGTACCAATCGTGGACAACTGGGCTGATTCATTCCACGACGGACTGGTTCGAGTCGTGAGAAATGAAAAATATGGTTTCGCGAATCGCAAAGGACAAGTTGTTATTTCCGCGAAGTACGACGGTGCGATGAATTTTGAAAACGGAAAGGCCACGGTTTGCAACCGTTGCGAGAGTAAATGCCCGGACCACGATTGTGAGCATCACGTCTTTGCTGGGGGAGAGTGGTTTCAAATCAATACCCAGGGAATGGTTGTTGCTCCGATACGGTCCCACGATTGAATGCGTGCCTCTCGCGACGGGTCAATATGGCCGTTGGACCCGCCGGTGTAATCGGAAGCTGAGCCACTACATAATTTTCCAGCTCCTCGACATCTCGGGCGCTCCCGCCGGTTATCGCGTTCCCTGCCAGCTCGTCAAAAGCATTGCCTCGGCGCGTGGTTTCACCTATGATAGCTACCCCGCCCTCAAGGACCCCCTATGACCGGGCCATTTTCCAGTTTTTTTGATTTGCGTGACAATCCTTTCCGCGCCAATCCGGACCCGCGCTATTTGTTCCTCACCCGGCAGACCAAAGAAACCCTGGACCAGATCATCGAAGGAATCCGCGCACGTAAAGGATTGCTTTTGCTTACGGGAGAAGTCGGCACGGGCAAGACTGTGCTGCTCAATCGCCTGATGGAGTGGCTCGCGCAGGAGCGCATTCCCAAAGCATTCATTTTCAATTCGCATTTGAAAGCCAGCGAAGTGCTCGAATTGATCCTGGCGGATTTTGGTATTCCTTTCAACCCGAACCGCGGAACGCCGCTGGCGCACCTGCATACTTGGTTGCAGGATCGTCATTGTGCCGGCCAGACCCCGGTATTGTTCGTGGACGAAGCGCAAGGGCTCACGCAGCGCACGCTCGAAGAGCTGCGTATGCTATTGAACTTTCAAACGAGCGAGGGGAGCCTGCTGCAGATCGTCCTGAGCGGCCAGCCGGAATTCGAAGAGACTTTGAAACGCCCTGAGTTAGGTCAGCTGCGCCAACGCATCGCGCTGCGTTGCCGGACCGCTCCGCTGACACTCGAGGAAACTCGGGATTACATCGACACACGCCTGCGCATCGCGGGCGTATCGGGCGCCGCGGTCTTCCACCCGGAAGCGGTGCAGGCGTTGTCGCTTTACTCGCGCGGACTCCCGCGCGTCCTCAATGCTCTGTGCGAGCGATCCCTGATGCGAGCCGCGCGCGAGAAAATTCGCCCAGTGCCCGGACGCGTGATCGGTGAGGCCGCCCACGAACTTCAATATGACGAGTTCAGGCCGTACGCTCCGCATTCAACTTCCGATGACGCGGTCTTTGCGGGCGTGTTTGAACAACCGACCGGTTTTGCGGGAACTGCGGAATTTCTCCCGGCAGCCGCTCCGTTCCGCCAAGACGTACCGCTCGACGCCAAAGCGCCCGGTATCCCGAGTTCTGAGCCGAATCGTCTGGCTGCGGCCGCCGCTGCGAGTGGATCCGCACGCACGTCGTCCGCTCACGTTGCCGCTCACTGGCCAGATCGTGAACCCACTTCCGCCCCGCCACGGATTTCACAAGCCCCCATCGCGTTTCCTTCCCCCAGTCAACGGCAGTCGCCGTCGCCTCCGACTACGGCTTCAGCTTCGGCTTCGGAAGAAATGATCGCCCGCCTAGCGTCGACATTCCAAGCCTCCGCGCCGAGCGAACCGCGAATCGTTGAGCGCACCGCCGCTCCGCGTGTCATCGCGCCTCTTCCCGTCGTGCGGATGGAAGCAGCGAAACGAGGGAATGTTTTCCGCGAACGCTGGCGACGGCAATACGTCTCCGCGACAAATAGACTGAAATCCGCGCTCTCAGCAACTGCGTCGACATCGCGTCTTCGTCTGACGCAACTGCAGACGCACACTCGCTCATCATTCCGATCTCTTTCTGGGCAATTGTCAGTGTGGCGGAAAAAGAACTGGAACATGACCAAGATCGAGTTCAAGTGGGGCGAGTTTGCGTCGTCATGCCTGCGCTGGTTGCGAGCGCCGTCCGCGTCGGCCGCACGCATTCCGGCAGCACAGCCTCTCCAGAGTCGTCCGCTGCCTCGTGCTAGCCGGTCACAGTTCATCCGCGGCCCCAAAAAGACGCCACGCGTCACCACCTCTATTTTGCAGTGGCTGCAGGAACCGAGCCACTCGGTGCGCGAACGCAAATCGACGCGCACATCTAGGACCCACCTGCCTTAGTGCGATTCCAAGCGCGGAATTCTCAGCCGCGCCCGAGCCCCGAGGCGCTTCCCTGCCACGCTTCGCTGCCACGTTGACGTCTCCGTGACCGCGACCTATGATGGCGCGGTTCTCTTCCCCAGGAGATGCCTCGTGAACTTCGGCCGACTTGCCTTGCTGCTCGCATTTTCGATTACTGTGTTGGCTGCGTCGGATTCCCCCGACACGCGCGAAATCACTGATCCGAAATCCGTCGCCTCGCTGCCCGCTCCGGGAGCGATCCCAATTCCGGTGGACGATCTTTTCTACACGCGCTCCGTCAGCGGCGGCGCGTGGTCGCCGGACGGCAAGCAAGTTGCCTTCAGCACGAACCTGACCGGCCGCAACAATTTGTGGAAAGTAAGCGCCGCGGGCGGCTGGCCGATCCAGCTGAGCCAATCCGACGATCGTCAGGCCGGCGCGACGTGGTCTCCCGACGGAAAATGGATCGTCTTTCAATCCGATCAGGGCGGAGGCGAAATTTACGATCTCTTTGCGATTCCCAGCGACGGCGGCGAAGTCGTGAACCTGACCAACACGCCCGAAATCTCCGAATTCGGCGCGGTGTGGTCGCGCGACGGCAAGAACATCGCGTTTGCGTACAAGCCGAAGACCGCTTCGGCCACCGATATCGCCGTGATGGACTGGAAGTCGCGCGCCGTGCGCAACCTGACGCAGGAGAAAACCGCGAACCACCTGTGGAGCAACGCCATCTGGAGCCCGGACGGAAAATTCATCTACGCCACGCGCTTCAACGCCGGCTTCAGCGATTCAGACGCGTACCGTATTGATGCTGCGACCGGCGCGCTGGAAAACTTGTCGGCGCACGAAGGCGATCACCGCACCATGGCTTCCTCCATTTCGCCCGACGGCAGCACGCTGCTGGTCGCGTCGGACCGCCCCGGCGGCTACAGCAACATCGCCGAAATTGATGTGGCCACAAAGAAACTCATCTGGGTGACCGACCTGAAGTGGGAAGCAAACGCCGGAGATTTTTCGCCCGACGGCAAACAATTTACCTACGAAGTGAATGAAGACGGCCGCAGCGACGCTTATCTCGCTGACAGCGCCACGCGCCAGGCAGCCAAAATCAATCTACCCGCGGGTCTCAACAGCTACGCAGGCAGTCCCTCGCCCTTCGCGCATATGGGCGCGGGCCTGCTGGTTTCGCACCAGAGCTCCACGCAGCCGGGCGATCTGTGGGTTTACGACAACGCGCAGCGCAGCGCGCGCCAGCTGACTTTTTCCGCCATCGCCAGCCTCACCGCAGCGAAAATTCCACCTTCGCAGCTGGTGCACTATAAAAGCTTCGATGGAAAGATTATCAGTGCCTTCGTGTGGGTGCCGTTCAATCTGAAGCGCGACGGCTCGAATCCCGCGATCGTGCTGCCGCACGGCGGTCCCACCGGCCAGACCACAGACAATTTCAATCGCACCGTGGTGGCTCTGGCGACGCGCGGATATGTCTGCATCGCACCGAATGTGCGTGGGTCGACCGGATACGGCATGGATTTTCAGCAAGCCAACGTGAAGGACCTGGGCGGCGGCGATTTGCAGGACGAAATCTACGGCGTGAAATTCCTGGAAGCGAGCGGCTACGTTGACTCGAAGAAAATCGGAATCACCGGCGGCTCCTACGGCGGCTACATGACGCTGATGGCCATCGGCAAGGCGCCGGAAATCTGGGCCGCAGCCGTCGAAGAGTACGGCATCATCAACTGGCTCACGATGCTGCAACACGAAGACCCGTTCCTGCAGCAATACGAAAAATCCCTGCTCGGTGATCCGGAAAAAGATCGTGCGATTTACGACGCCGATTCCCCGCTCTCCTACATCAAGAACGCCAAAGCCCCGCTGCTGGTGCTGCAGGGCGACAACGACATCCGCGTCCCCAAGGAAGAGGCGGAACAAGTTGTGAAGACGTTGCGGGACTCCGGCAAAACCGTGGACGCGCATTACTACTCGAACGAAGGCCACGGATTCGCCAAACGCGAAAATCAAATTGACGCGATCCGCCGCACGATTGATTGGTTTGACCGCTACCTAAAGGGCGCGAAGTAGCGTCTAAGCCGGGCAGAAGCAGCAAGGGGTGCGAACGTGCAGTTTCTGCCTCGCGGTGTCGCAGTCTCCATTTGTGTCGCACTGCTCGCATTTGCGGCCCCGTCAGGCGCGCCCGCCGTAAGGGAGTCGCTGCCTGATTCCTCCGCGAGGGTTCCGCTCGCGATCACTCACGTCACCATCGTCAATCCGCACGGGCCGCCGCAAAAAGAGATGACCGTGCTCGTTTCCGGCGGCGTGATCGAATGGGTGGGCAGTTCGACCGACCCGAAGCGCCCCGCGCATAAAGATGAATTGCAACTCGACGCGCGCAGAAAGTTCCTCATTCCCGGCTTGTGGGACATGCACACGCACGTCGCCGGAATTAACGCCGACCCCGCCTGGTCGAAAAGCGTGCTGCTGCCGCTGCTCGTCGCGAATGGGATTACTGGCATACGCGACATGGGCGGCGACCTGCGCGCGCTGCAGGAATGGCGGCGCGAATTCGCATCCGGCGCGCGGCTAGGACCCCAAATTGTCGCCGCGGGTCCGATGCTCCTGCCCGCTCCGCCGCCGGGCAAAGCGAAATCCACAGACCCCTCGATTCTAGAAGTGGGCAGCTCCGCCGAAGCCCGTGCGGCTGTGAACGCGCTGCAGAAACAGGGCGCCGACTTCATCAAAGTGATTCAACTGTCGCGCGAAGCGTATTTCGCCGTCGCCGAAGAATCGAAAAAAGACGGCATCACGTTCGTCGGCCACGTTCCCACAGCGGTCAGCGCCAGCGAAGCCTCGCGGGCCGGCCAGAAAAGCATCGAGCACATCATCTACAGTTCGCTCGCGCTGGACTGTTCCAGCCAGGATGCCGACCTCCGCCGGAGACTGTTGGAAGCTGCAGCGAAAAAAGACGACTCCGACGCCGCAGTGTACGACGACGCGGACAAAACTTTTTCGCCGGAAAAAGCTGCGGCCCTGTGGGCAACCTTCATTCGAAATGGCACCTGGGTCACACCCACGCTTTACTCCATCGCAATGCTGGCCCAGGCGCCCCAACAATCGCCCGATGATCCCCTGCTAGCCTATCTTCCGCTCGCGCTGCAAAAAGAATGGCGTGCAACAGGTCCACCTTCGCAAAGAGCACTGTCAGAGGCTGCCTGGTGGAAGCGGCAGTATGAAAGCGACCGCAAGCTAACGGGTGAGATGCATCGCGCAGGCGTCCGCCTGCTAGCCGGCAGCGACTCGCTGGATCGCTACGTTTTCCCCGGCAGCAGCTTGCAGTACGAGCTCCGGGAGCTCGTTGCGGCAGGACTCACACCACAGGAGGCGCTGCAAACCGCCACAGAAAACCCCGCTGAATTCTTCGGCAGAAAAGATGTTGGAACGATTGCCGCAGGCCTGCGCGCTGATATGGTCTTGCTCGATGCGGATCCGTCGCAGAACATTGAGAACACGCAGAAAATTTCAGGGGTAATCCTGACCGGACAATTTCTTTCGCGCGAAGATCTCGATGCATTGCTGGAAAAAGCCCGCGCCGCAGCAGCCGCGTGGCAAGAGAAGAGCGCGAAGCAGTAATTCGTCAGACCAGCGAAGCGCCGGACGCTGAACGCGAAGCCGGCGATTTCGGCAAACGTGTCTGGCTATCCCATGCGTCGCTCAACCTCCGTATCGTTTCGCGTAGGCGCACGGCCAAATCCACCACGGTCTGTAGACGCTGCGTATCTGCCGGCGGCAACCGCAGGCCGTGAGAAAGCAACAGCTCCGCGTTGCCCAGGATTCCGGTAAGCGGATTGTTGATCTCGTGACGGAAAATCTCCGCTACGTCGTCCGGCATTTCCGCCCACGGCGATCCAGCGGACGATGCGGCGCGCTGCGCCCAGCGCAAGCGCCGCTCCACCAGGCATGCGATCAATGGAATAAACTCACCGCGGCGCGCCACGAATTCCACTTCGCCCTCCGCCACCGTACGCAGAATTTCCGCCTGTCGTTCTGCGGCCGCGAGCAGAATCACCGGCGAAGTCTTGGTCATTTGCCGCAGGAGTTCAAATACCGGCGCGCCCTGCAGCAATTCGTCGTCCAGCAGAATCACGCGCGGCGAATCCTGCTCCACTCGCTCGATCAAGTCTGCCAAATCCGTAGCGATGGAGACCTTCTCCACTTCAGCGCAGAGCGCGATTTTACGCGCGAGCTGCTCGGCGAGCCCGGCATCGGCGACGCACAGCAGCGCGCATCGCGCGGGCGAACTCTCATTTTCTTCAGTTGGCATGCGCACGGCGTTACGGTTCGGTGTCATGTTTCCTGGCCCCTCCCCGGACCGGAAATCTACACGCACTCTTCGCGTTCGCGGCTGCGTTGCAACCGGTGATTCACCGCCAGTTTCAATTCCTCCACTAAAAACGGCTTCGCCAGGTACGGCAGTTTGCTCTTCGCCAGAAATTGCATCGTTCGGGGCGCCAGCGTGTCACCGGTGACGAACAGGATGCGATCCTGCGCCGGGCTGTCCGCACGGATGAGCGCTTCGTGGAACGCCGGACCATCCAGTCGCGGCATGCGCAGATCGCACACCACCAGGTCGTAGTGCGCGCGCGAGAGCCGCGCCAATCCTTCCTGGCTTTCCAGCACCGCCTCCACCTGATGCCCTTCTTCCCGCAGCACGTCCACGATCAACTGCGCCACGCTGGGCTCATCTTCCACCACCAGGATCCTTCCGCTGCGCACGGGCTGCGAATCGCTTGCGAATTCCGGAACTGCCGGCTCGCGTTCATTCAAGGGAATTTCCACAACGGGCAACTCCACCACGAACCGCGCGCCGCCGCCGCTCTGGTTTTCAAACGTCACTTCCCCGCCGTGGCGCTTCACGATTCCGTAAACGATCGAAAGACCGAGCCCCGTGCCTACCCCCGGGGGCTTCGTGGTGAAGAACGGATCGAAGATTCGCGACGCAATTCCCCGCGGAACGCCTGGACCGTCGTCGGATATTTCCACAACAATCCGACGGCCCTCAGCCATGCGCGTCTTGATTTTCACTTTCCCCTGCCCACGGTCCTGCAATAATGCCTGCTCCGCGTTCGTCAATAAATTCAACACGACTTGCTGCAGCTGGTAGGGGTCCGCCATTGTTTCCGGCAAGTCGCCGGCCAAATCACATTCCACCAGAATGTTCTCCACTCTCAGTTCGTAGCTGCGCAGCGCCAGCGTGCGTTCCACGATTTCGTTCAGATCCACGCGCGTCCGTTCCGGCTCGTTTTCCCGCGCAAAGTACAACAGGTTTTTTACGATGCGCCGCGCGCGCTCCGCCTGCTGAAATACTTTGCTCGCTTCCGAATACTGCTCCGGCGCGAGGCCTTGCCCCAGCAGCAGCTGCCCATAACCCATGATGGCCGTCAGCGGGTTGTTCAGTTCGTGCGCGATGCCGGAAACCAACTGCCCAACCGCCGCCATTTTTTCCGTTTGCAGCAATTTGGACTGAATCTGCCGTTCGCTGGTGACGTCGTAATAAAGCTCCAGCCAGCCCGCCGCGCGGCCTTCGCGGTCCAGCACCGGGCGCGCAAACCGTTCCAGAATGCGCCGCGTGGGCCCGCTCAATTCCAGTTCGTCATGCCCGGGAACTCCCTGGCCCTCCGCGAAGGATTTCCACGGCGCAGCGAAATTTTCCGGACTGCGAAAGCGCGGCGCTACAAGTTCCGTCAGGTTCTCGAACGTCTCCAGGGATTCCAGTTCCCGTCGATCCATGCCGAAATAGTGCCCGAACCGCGCGTTGCAGGAACGAATGCGACCAGCCGCATCCAGCAGGATCGTGCCGGTCTGAATGGAATCCAGAACGCTGGTCAGTTCCGCTGCCACTTGCAGCCACTTGCTTTCCGCGCGCTGCACAACCGAGCCTTCCTCGAGGCACAACAGCAGATTTTGCGCTCCGCTCAGCACGGCGCGGAAACTGATGCGCACCGGAAAACCGCTCGCGAGCAGGACCGCGACGTTTGATATTGCCTGCGAGGCGGTCTGCAACGCGCACAGCCGCGAAAACTCCTCCGCAGCCGGCTGCGAAATGTATGATCCCAACTCCGCTTGCCGCAACCCATCTTCGTTGCAGCCGAGCAGTTCGCCGGCCCGATGATTCGCCCGCTGAATGATTCCTTTTGCGTTAATCACCAGTAGCGCTTCGGCGCTGGTGTCGAACACCGCTGCAAAACCTACATCGCTGATAGGCGGGTTCGCTCCAGCTTGCGTCTGGACGCTTGCGGAAACCCACGACGATTGGGAATTCATGCGCGCAGGCGCAGCGCGGGACCCGGCCTGTTTCATCGACCTGCTCCACGGCGAGAGGTAGAGTTCTGCACACAGAAAAGTCCAGGGGCGTCTGCAATCGCGCACTCGAGGTCGCGACCCACGATGTTCCTATTCACGCGGATCGATGGCGCTCGCAGCAAGCCCGATACAGTGCACATACGTAGCCTATTGCACTATGCGGTCCAAGTGGCCGGCGCATAACTCATTGTTTATCAATGGGGTGGCAACGCGGGGGGCGAGAAAAAAGAGCAGAACTTCCCACTTCGAAACAGAGCTTCCCCTCTAGGGATTTTCTGCCGAGCGCGATTCGATCTGCGTTATCACGGAGTTCGCGAAGTTCGCGGCGCTTCTGTGGACGCCACGGCGGTTATCAATTCGGTTGGGATTGCGCGTCGTAGTGCTTGAGCTTCCGGTACAGCGTGGTCTTGCCGATTCCCAGCATGCGCGCAGCGGCCAGCTTGTCGCCTCCCGCTTCGCGCAACGCGCGCAGAATCGCGCGCCGCTCCAGTTCGTCGAGCGGCAGCAGTTCGTCATTTTGCGGCAACCTGTCTCCGGTTCCGTACTGCAGATTCGTGGGCAGGTCGCCGGCGTGCAGAATGGGCCCAGTACCCAGCGCGATAGCCCGCTCAATCGCATTTTCCAGTTCGCGCACGTTACCCGGCCAGTCATAAGCCATCATTCGCGCGATAGCGTCCTCAGAAATCGCGCGCATCCTTCCGTTCGCCTCGCTGAATTTCTCCAGGAAGGAATTCACCAGGATGGGAATGTCCGTTTTCCGTTCGCGCAGCGGCGGAATCTTGATTTGCACCACATTCAAGCGGAAAAAAAGTTCCTGGCGAAAAGTTCCCTGCCGCACGGAAGCATCCAGATCGCGGTTCGTCGCTGCAATGATTCGCGCCGAGAGCGGTATGCGGTCCGTCGAGCCTACCGGGCGCACTTCTTTCTCCTGCAGCGCGCGCAGCAGCTTGGCCTGCATGTCAAACGGCAGATCTCCAATTTCATCCAGGAACAATGTGCCGCCGTCGGCGATTTCCATCAGTCCTTGTTTCGCATGCAGCGCGCCTGTAAAAGCGCCTTTCACGTAGCCGAATAATTCCGCCTCGATCAACGTGGGCACCAACGACGAACAATCCACCGGAATGAATGGCTTGTTCCGCCGTACGCCTGAGAAATGCACGGAGCGCGCAACCAACTCCTTCCCCGTGCCGCTCTCGCCCAGAATCAGCACCGGATACGCATGCTGGCTAACTCTTTCGATCAAGCGGTACACGCGCTGCATCTTCAGTGAAACCCCGATCAAATCCGCGAACCCCGGCCGCGTGCGCAGCGTCTCGCGCAGCACACGATTCTCCTGATCCACGTCCAGCAGCCGGATCATGCGGTCCAGTTTGCTGCGCAGTTCGGGAATGTGGAATGGCTTGGTAATGTAATCCGCAGCCCCCAGACGCGTCGCTTCCACTGCGCTCTCAATCGTGCCGTACTGCGTCAGCACCAGCACGGCCGTCTGCGGATAGTTGCTGCGCACGCGCTTCAGCAATTCCAGGCCGCCGATCTGCGGCACGCGCAAGTCCGTGATCAGAATATCCACCGGCATCTGATCCAGAATCTCCAGCGCCTGCTCCGTTGTCGAAGCCGTACGCGTGCGTAATCCCGAGTCGGTCACCACGTCATGGCACAAACTCCTGGTTGCGTCCTCATCATCAACAATCAAAACTGTCGCCGTTATCGGGCGCTGCGCCGTAAACACCGATCCCACCGCCATGATATTCGTTCCCCTTTCCGTGTTCGTCTCCCGGCTTCCTTTGCAACACAAGCGCCAAATGGGAACGATTTCGGATCTGCCCACAGAACAAGTCTTTACGTTCTAAATCGGCAGAGTGTGGAGCGGAGTGTAGAGTCGAAATGGAACAGTGCACAAGTCCGTAATAGTACGCAGACAGTTAAGGCTATTTCCACGTAGGCTGTACAACATTGGAAACGCCGAAGTTTCAATGAGGGAAAATCGCGACAACTGGCTTACAACTGGCTTTGCAGCGCACGAGCTTCGACAGTTTTCCCGCCCGTCCAGTGCCCTTTCAGCGAACGTTCAGTGGCCGCCGGTGGTGCGGACTGCGCCCGTGGCGAACGTTTTCGACGCGGAATCGTTCGAAAAATCGAGAACGTATAATCCGTCATTCGCCGAGCCGGCGTAAATCCGTTCCGCTGTGCCGACCGCCACCAACACCGGGAACTGGCCGTCGCTGGCACGCGCTGCGCCGCTGCTTGCGCCTTGTTTTACACGCGTCCAGGTCGCGCCTTCGTTTCGCGAAATGTACAAGCCCGCCGCTTGGATCGAGACCAGCCAGAAATCCGGCTGCGTCAGCAAGGCATCCGCTACACCGCCGGGCAGCCCGGCCTGCGCCTTGCTCCAACGATTTCCAGCGTCACGCGAAATGTACAAACCGGTGCGGGCCACCGCCAGCAACGTATTGTCGCTGGTCCACTCGAGTCGTAACGCGCCGCCCGATTCGAGCGGAAGATCATGCCAGGCCCAAGTGCGTCCGGCATCTTCGGAAAAAACCATCCCGCCCGACGCGACCAGCCGAATTTCGCGCCCATCATGCGATGCGCGCACCGAACCGACCGGCAAATCGCCCGGCCCAAAGGACAACTCCGCCCACGACCTGCCGAAATCATGCGACACGACAAGCCCCTGCTCGGTAGCCGCAAACCAGTCCGAGTCGGCAAAAAACATGTCGTTCACCACCGGCCGAAAAACGCGAAGTTCGCCCTTCACGCGTGGGGCATCGCCCGCCGGATCCGCAATCGAAAAATCCGAGACGATTCCAATGCGCGCCCAAATGTTTCGCTGCGCATCGAATCGCGCCAGGCCACCCGAGGCGACCGCAGCCCACCAGCCCACCGGCGATGAAAAAATCCGTCGCACCGCATCCCCGTCGAGTCCCGCGCTCATCGGCAACCAACTCTTACCGCCGTCTTCGGTCAACAGCAGCGAATCGGGCGCGTTCTCCAAAACCGCAGCTGCGCGGTCCGGGTCGCGCCGGTCCACAGCCAGCGACACGATGCGGTGATGATGGAACCCCCCGTTCGATGCGTGGAAACTCGTCCCGCCGTCATCACTCGCGAGCACTCCGTGCTGTTCCGTTCCCAACAGCACACGGGACTCGCCGCCATCGCGTGGCAGAATCACCATCGAATTAATCACCCAGCTCCGCGGTGAAATCCGCCGCCACGAAGCGCCGCTATCGGCGCTCTTCCACAACCCTTCGGTTGTCCCGGCATACAGGATCGCCGGGCGCGCCGCATCCTGACGAATTACCGGCGTCCGCCGCGATGAGTACGGAATGCCTTCCAGCTTCTCCCAAGCCGCGCCGGCATCGTCGCTGCGGTAAATCCCCGAGCACGCACTGGCAAAAACGCGCCGCGAGTTCTCAGTGTCCGTCACCAGGCTGAGCACGTCAGAATCGTCAATCATTCCCGTGTGAATCCGGGCCCAGTGCGCTCCGCCGTCAGTCGTCTTCCATGGCAGATGAAACGTTCCGGCGTAAATGATCCGCGGATTGCGTGGATCGATCGCCAGCGAATCAAAATTGCGCAGCTCGGAGTCTCCGGCAGGCGTAACCCTGTGCCAAGTCTCGCCTGAATCGCGCGACAAGAAAACTCCGTCCAAGGCACCAGCCACCAGCACGGCTGGATCCGACGCGGCCTGCGCCAGTGCCCGCACCGCGTGGCCCGAAAGCCCTACGTCGCGCCACGACTTGCCGCCGTCGCTGCTCAAAAATACTCCGCCGCCTTCACCCGCAATCTCGCGCGTCCATGTGGACCCATATATCCGTGCGGAATCACGCGGGTCCACAATAATCGAGGTCACCACCCCATTTTGACTTTCACCGACAACTCCGAGCTGTTCCCAATCCACACCAGCATCGCGCGACCCAAAAATAGCGCCATCCGTCGTACCCAAATACAGCGTGCTGGGACGCGCTGGATCGCTCGCCAGCGCGCGCACATCACCACCCGCCGGGCCCATGGCCTGCCACACCTGCGCCTGCATCCGCGGCGCGCTAATACACGCACACACGCAAGCCAAGACAAACACCATGATGGGAATAATCCGGAGGGACCTGTTCAGCGAAGTCATGTTCGATAGGGGCCGTGTACGCCCGACAAAAGGTCTGCGGCGAAACCAGCGCGAGGTCCTGAAATGTTTTCGATCCGAAGCATCGGGCTGCGCCGACTCTGGCGGAGCGCAACCGCACGAAGCTTCCACTACGAGACTTCTCCAATCAAAGACACTGCTCGCCGAAATGCCACCGCCCGCGATTGCCACCGGGCGTCCTGCTGCTTCCTTTCTCCCTCGGCACCTGCCACAAACCTGCAACAAATCCAAAATTAACGCGAACTCAGTAGGATGCGCCATCCGGAACAAACACGATATCCACCCGCCGGTTTTCCTGACCCGCGCCCGCCACTGCTGCCGCGGTGCGAACCTCCACGCGCGAAGCGTCCACGCCCTGCTTGTCTTGCAAATACTTCTGGCCGCTCGCCGCGCGTTCGTTTGCCAATCTTGCAGCCCGCGCTTCGTGCAGATCCGCGTAGCCCACCAAAACCACCTTCGATCGCGGATCGCCTTGCAAACGCACCGCCACATCATCCAGATTGCGCTTGCACACGTTGTCTGCGCCAGCGCTACCCGGAGCGAAATCACAAGCGCTCACCTTGCTCGCTTGCGGCGGAGACGGTGGCGCCTGCACCGTGACTGCCGCGGTGCAATCGCACGCGCTGTGCAATTCATTTTCCGCGCGCCCAGTCACAGTATAGATTCCCGGCGCGAGGCCTGATGTATCCAATTGCACAATCGAGCCGCTGCCGATTACCTGGCCGCCGTTGGTCTGCCAGCTGAATCGGATGGCCGTCCCCGACGGATCGTTCACATTTGCAGTAATCTCCGCGCGCTCGCCGGCCAGCACCGTCGAACGATCCGCGGTGCAAGTCATGGTGGGCGGCGGAGGTACTGGTTTCGGCTGCACAGTCACGCTCGCGGTGCAACTCGCCGACTTGCCCGCGCCATTATCCACTCGCGAAGTGAGCGTGTAGCTGCCCGCTCCCACACCATTGGAATTCCAGCGCACGTACGGTCCCGATCCGTCAATCGAGCCGCCCGTCGCGGTCCACTGATAGGTCAAAGGAAACCCGTTCGCATCCGTGGCGCTCACATTGGCGGTAATGTAATCCTCCGACCCCTCCTTCACCGAAGCCCTGTCCACCGCGCACGACGCCGTGACAACATCCGGAGGCAGCGGCTTCGCGGGCCAGTGCGCCACGCCTGCCTTAATAATGAATCCGTTGCGGTCGCGGTGATTCGTCAAGTCCAGCGAATAACGGTAGCCCATGTCCAGCGCCGCCCATTTCCAGGCGTACAACCGGAAGCCAATAATGTTATCGACGGGATCGCGCGCGCCAAACGTGGTGTTCTGAATTCCCTTGCCGATATAGACGGTGCCGTCGTACTCCGTCATGATCTGAAAACGCTTCGTCGGAAAAATCAAAAGTCCCGCGCCCACTTGCATCTGATCGGCGAGGTTCAGCACCACGGTTTCGGGGACGCCACCGATCGTCTCCGTATAGCTGGAATTGCGCGTGAAACGATACGCCCAGTTCGCCGTCGCGGTAATCCCGCCGTGAAAGAATGTTTTGCTGGCCTCCAGCCCAACTCCATAGTTGAACTTTCCATATTGCACCTGGTTCACCAGCAGGTCCGCCAGCCCGGTCTTCGTCGGAAGATAGAAATCGTTGCGAATGGAAAGACTGATCGGCTTGCCCCGTCGCTCCGATAGCAACCCGATCTTGAATCCCAGATCCATTTCTCCCACGCCGCTCCCGTTGTGCGACGCAAACGGAGCATCCTCCACATAAGCCGGCGGAAAACCAGTAGAAGGAATGATCGAGTTATAGATTGTGTTCTTGTATTGCGGGTTCGCGGCATTCACCGACGCGAGGCTCAAAAGGCTGGGCTCGCCCACATGGATGTAGTCCCACGAGTTGATCTGAAAAAATATCGAGAACCAGCGGTTGATCCCGTAGCCCACCGAGGGCACCAGCTGCAGCGACGTAATATCTCCCGGCATGCGCGAAAACTTGTTCAATCCCACGCCCAGGGACCAGCCGTGCTTGGGCAGCGTCTCGCCGGTTTCCAGCGTGAATAGTCCAGGATTGCCATCCAGCGCAGGCATCGGGGTAAAACTAGGCTGTTCGGAATCCTCGTCGGCAGCCATCGCCGCACTTGATTTGGGAGCGCCGGAATTGGGTTTGGCCAGGGCGGAAGACGATGCGGCAGGCGGTTGCGACGTTGCTGGCACAGGCGCGGCTGCGGAAGAGGCGGGAGCTGTGTCTCCATCGGCAGGGGTGCTGTTCGGCGCCGCGGCATCAGGCGCAGCAGCAGCGGCCTTCGCCTTCGAATCGCTCGCAGACGACGTACTCGCCGTCGCGTTAGCCGCTGCGCTCGCGGGCCCATCCGCCGCACGAGGCTTGGTATCGTCGGCGAAGCCCGCCGCCGCCATCAAAAATATCGCCACAACCAGGATAGCGGCACGTTCGAGCACTTTCAAAGTACGCCTCCTCACCACAGCCCAACCCACATCGTTCCGTGCTGCCGATGGCGCCCAATCTTTCCCCCCCGCAAGCGGTGCATTGAAAAAACCACAGGACTCGAAGGGGGCCGTATCAGGGAGTATCGAGCGTGTCCTACCGGTACCGGTAAAACTGGCGGGATTATAATTCACGCCCGCCCGTTCCTGTACAGTTTTTTCTCAATCATCGCCCGGGTCAGCCGTCGTACCAAATGCTCCCATTCGTATCCAGGATTCCACCCGCTTGGGACCCAGGCAACGCAAACCGTTCTCGCCTTAGCGCCGAAGATTTGCTATATTCAACGCAACGCGGACCCGCTTTTGCCTCCAGCTGAAAGCGCCAAACCAAAATTTGGAGGAGTTCATGAAACGCTGGAGGATTTTCGCATTTACGTTCATTCTCGGTGTGTTTTCGCCCTCAGTAGCCCTCGCGCAATCGCCGGATTCCGCTCCCCAGTCCCGGGACGTCCCACCTGACGCCGCCCCGCGCGGCACTCGTTTCCTCGTCTCCCTGCAAACCGCCATCTCGACCAAAGAAGACAAAGTGGGCAAGCAATTCCTGGCGCGCACGCTCGAGCCCATCGCCACGGCCGAAGGGGCCACGCTCCCCGCCGGCGCCCAAATCCGCGGCCACATCGACAAAATTCAACCCGCCGGAAAAGTAGGCCGCGCGCGCCTCTGGCTCACCTTCGACGAAATCCACGATTCGACTGGCTGGATGCCTCTGGTAGCCGACTTGATCGACGCTCCTGGAGTCCATTCCATTCGCGTGCTCTACGACCGCGAAGGCGAAATCCGCGCCTCCACCTCGAAACAGGAAGACGCCGCCTTCGCCGCCGCCGAAGCCGCATTCGTAGGCGCGGAGGCGGGTATAGCAGCCAGAAATAAACAAGACGCGGCCATGGGCGCAGCCATCTCCGCCGCCACGGCATTCATGATGACTTCTGGCCTCGGCCAGGAACTCACCCTGCCGCAAAATATGAAGCTCGAACTGGTCCTCGAGCGCCCGCTGCATCTCGGCAGAGTCTAGGCGCCGGCCATGCCGCGACGAACGCTTTACCGAATATTAACGTTCGCGTAATCCAGGGCCCGTCCCCGTGCGTGCTCGTTTTGAGCGCCTGGGAGGGCCCAATACGCGAAGAAAAAATTTATTCCGACGGCAATTATGGTCGCCGTCGCAGCGGCGTTGGCAGCTGCCACACTCGTTCGCAAGTAGCCGCCAACGACGATAATTTCGGTCGCTTTCAATTTCAACCCGACACTCTCGTCGTCAGCCGCAGCGTCTATAGCGGCGACGCATCGATTCTGAATGTGGGTCAAACTCTGCCTCCGGGCGGCGTGCCCGGCACCGTGACACTTCCGCTGCTCGCCGGTGGATCCACCACCGTGGCGATCCCCCGAAGCAGCAAAGCCCCAAGTGGCCGGGCGAACGAAGCGTTCGCCCGGCCACTGTTCCATCCATTGTTTTCCAATCCCACAATTCGTGTTGTGCGGAATGGTTTGCGTGGGACAGCTACGTCTTTCTGCCCATCTTCGTTGCAGCGCGTTGCGCGCTAGAAGTTCTTGCTGAGATAGGAATCGAGTTGGTTGAGAGCTTCCGGCATATTTTTCCGGCCGAAGCCGAAGCGAATATGCTGGGGTTGATCGTAGACGGTGCCCGGCAGGAGCATGACACTGCAATCGCGGACGACTTCCTCGCAAAAATTCAAGACTCCCCGTTCTGGTTTGAAACGCACAAAATCCGTGGGACTCGAGTCGGGCTTCACCCATTCGAAAAGATCGGAACGCCGCTTGATAAATGAATCGAGAAGCGGCAGATTCTTGCGCACAATTTCCAGATTGCGATCGACGAGTTTCTCGCGGTGCCGTAAGGCAAGGGCCGACAGGAACTCGCTGGGCGCGCTGCTGCAAATCGTGGTGTAGTACTTGAACTCCAGGCAGCGCCGGATGATTTCCACATCCCGGCTGGCGAGCCATCCCAGGCGCAGGCCCGGCAACCCGTAAGTCTTGCTCATCGATCCCAGGCTGACGGCGTGCTCGTAAATATCGCACGCCGCCGGAAGCCGCTGATTCGGATCATGCTCAAGTTCCCGGTAGACTTCGTCCGAAAACACGATTATCCCTCGGCTCGCGGCGAGCGCCACGACTTGCTGCAAGACCTTCGGGGGCATCAGCAGTCCGGTTGGGTTGTGCGGTGTGTTGATATAGATGATTTTAGTGTTGGGCTGGATCAATTTCTCGAGAGCGGCAAGATCGTGACTTCTCCGCCGCGTAAACGAGACGGCTTCTCAAACCACGCTTGCGATTACTTACGCTGCGTTACGGTTTGAAGGACTTATCCGAGCCCTTTGAAGAATAATTTGAGCACTAACTACA